>Ga0163144_10003435_pt1 | contig 36061 bp, 34 predicted proteins | sample OliLak19BULKMAT1_FD_123175 | JGI IMG/M metagenome (GOLD analysis project Ga0163144, IMG submission 123175) | Freshwater microbial mat bacterial communities from Lake Vanda, McMurdo Dry Valleys, Antarctica - Oligotrophic Lake LV.19.BULKMAT1 | ecosystem: Environmental > Aquatic > Freshwater >...
ATTGGTGATGGGTGTGCCGATATTATTCAGCGCGTTAATGACCAATTGCTGGCGGACGGCGATGGCGGCGCGTTGAAATAGCACGGCATTGCCCCCTGCCAGGTCTCCTTCTGGGATAAATGGTGCATTAATACCCACAATCACCCGAAAGGTCTGGGTGGGGGTTTGGGCGGTGGTGGGTGTTGGGATGAGTGCCAAACATAGAAATAAAAATAACACTGCCCCCCATAGATAGTGTCGGTGAAATTGTGTCATAAGAATTATCCTGAGTTTTGTAACTGACATATGCTTTATTGTACTAGAAAATCAGTCTATTGACCTATAAAAAATTCCAAATAAATTGTTATATGTGATACCGATAAACTATTATGAAAGTTACGGTATATCATCACTGTATACACATCTCCTCCCTACAAACAAATGCCATGATGCGCTATGCTTTTCATGTGTGAATTCAAATTAAATTTTTAGGAGCAAAAATGGATATTTTAGAGACGCATATCGAGCGTGATTCAGACCAATTTTCGCGCAATGTCGCCCACCATCGCGGTTTATCTGATGAACTCCATCGCCGTTTGGCAGTGGTGTATGAAGGTGGTGGGGAAAAATATCAGGAGCGCCACCGTGAACAGGGCAAGATGTTTGTCCGTGACCGCATTAACGCACTAGTAGACCCCAATACCCCATTTTTAGAGATTGCCCCGTTTGCGGCGTGGGAATTGTATGATAATGAAGCCCCATGTGCAGGAATTGTGGCGGGAATTGGTCGTGTGAGTGGGGTGGAATGTCTGATTGTCGCCAATGATGCCACTGTAAAGGGTGGCAGTTATTTCCCCATGACGGTCAAAAAGCATTTGCGGGCGCAACAAGTGGCATTAGAAAATAACCTGCCGTGTATTTATTTGGTGGATAGCGGTGGGGCGTTTTTGCCCATGCAAGATGAGGTATTCCCCGATAGCGATGATTTTGGGCGGATTTTTTATAATCAGGCACGGATGAGCGCCAAAAAAATCCCGCAAATTGCTTGTGTGATGGGCAGTTGTACGGCGGGTGGTGCGTATGTGCCTGCTATGTCTGATGAAACGGTTATCGTCAAAGACACAGGCACCATTTTCTTGGCAGGTCCGCCACTGGTCAAAGCCGCTACTGGCGAAGATGTCACTGCCGAAGAACTCGGTGGCGCATATGTGCATACGCATCAATCGGGTGTGGCAGACCATTATGCCGAAGATGATATGCACGCCCTAGAGATTGTTCGCGGAATCGTAGCAACGCTCAACCGCAAAAAACGGATTGCGTTGGATGTGATTGCACCAGAAGAACCGCTATATCCCGCCGATGATTTATATGGCATTTTGCCCACCTCATTTAGAGAAAGTTACGATGTGCGTGAGGTGATTGCGCGTTTGGTGGATGGGAGCAAATTCCGCGAGTTCAAAGCCAATTATGGCACGACATTGGTCACAGGCTTTGCGCGGATAGATGGCTATCTGGTGGGCATTATTGGCAATAATGGCGTGTTGTTTAGCGAATCGGCGGTGAAAGGGGCGCATTTTGTGGAATTATGCACCTCGCGCAAAATTCCCCTGCTATTTTTGCAAAATATCACCGGATTTATGGTCGGCAAGGCGTATGAGGCGGGTGGCATTGCCAAAGACGGCGCAAAAATGGTTCATGCTGTTGCCAATGCCGATGTGCCAAAATTGACGGTGGTCATCGGTGGTAGTTTTGGGGCAGGGAATTATGGCATGTGCGGACGCGCCTATTCACCGCGCTTTTTATGGATGTTGCCCAATGCGCGGATTAGTGTGATGGGTGGGGAACAAGCCGCCAATGTGCTACTCACGATTAAACGCGATCAATTGGTACGGGCTGGCTCACCTGATATGACCGTAGAAGAACAGGCTACCTTTAAGCAACCGATTTTGGATAAATATGAGACAGAAGGTGAACCCTATTATTCATCTGCGCGGTTGTGGGACGATGGTGTGATAGACCCGTTGCATTTGCGCCGTGTGTTGGGGTTGGCGTTGAGCGCGTGCCTCAATCAACCGATTGCAGACACCGAGTATGGTGTTTTTCGTATGTAGTTGATGGCAGGCTTATCGCGCATAAATCTCACAAAATGATATAATTAAGCGATGCTTTAAAGATACTCAAAGGGAAAAATAACTTATGGCACATATATTTTTATCGTATTTAGAAGAAGATGCTCCACTCGCTTATAATACCCAAAAACAATTGGAAAAAGCGGGTTTTGAGGTATGGGTAGACCCCGCCAAAGCTCGTTATATGGATGCCAATTGGCATCATGGGGTAGATAATGCCATTGGTGCTTCGTTTGCGATGGTGGTCATCCTTACCCCAGAGTCGCTTCAATCGGCTTTGGTGACGTATGAATGGTCATTTGCGCTGGGTATTGGCTTAACAGTCATCCCTGTCTTATTCAAAGAGGTGCAGATGCCCCGACGGTTGTTGGTGTTGCGCTGTTTGGATTTTAGCGAATCTCGCACATGGGAAGATTTAAATCATTTGCTCAACAACGCAAAAGAAACCTATGACCCCCTTAATGTCCGTATTTCGCAAGAGATGAAAACCATTGTGGATGTAGAAACAGTCAAAGAACACCGCTTAGTGATGGATAGCGGGGCGGGGCGTGTGGCGTATGCAATGGAAAATTCGGTGGTAACAATTGGGCGCGATACCACCAATAATATTGTCCTCGATATGCCCGATATTAGCCGTCATCATGTGCGTATTGTGCATACACTGGATGGCTTTAGCATTGAAGATTTAGGGTCTAAAAATGGTACATTTTTGAATGGCGAGCCACTCACACGGGTAAAATTGCTCCAATCTGCCGATAAAATCCGTTTAGGTGAAAAGCTCAATATGTATTATGAGGTCGCATCCAAACCAAATTAGAACACTTGAAAAATATCTTTTGCAAGATTTTGCTCTACAAATAACAAAAACTGGTGTATCATTTTGTAATGTGGGATATGTGTATCCCCATAATAAATTTGAGCGCACATAGAGGAATCGTGAGATGTCTAATCCTAATCCTAATCCTATTAAGCCATTGGTCTTATTTGTAGAAGATGCCGATTATCTGGCAGAACTTGGCTCGCATATTTTGGTACGTATTGGCATTGAGGTCATCATTTGTCTTTCGGCAGAAATCGCCATTGCGTTTATGGAGCAAAATCGCTTGCCCGACCTCATTGTGCTAGATATTGGGATGCCCGGTATGACTGGGTGGGAATTTTTGGACATTATCAAAAAATATCAGGAGACAAAGACAATTCCCATTGTGGTGACAACCGCCTATGGCGATGCAACCAACCGCCTCATTGGTCGTTTGCGCGATGTTGACCGTTATATCGTCAAGCCATATAAACCAGAAGAATTACAGATGGTGGTGCGCCAAATTTTGCAAATCTAATTTAACATCTGTTAACTTTTTCACATAAGCATATACAACTTTGATTTATCCCCCGCGTGTAGATGTTGTTCTTGTGGTGAATGGCATATTTTCATAAGCCGTTCATCACAATATTGACCCCATTCGTAGATTCCCAAAAAAAATTGTGCCATAATAAAATTGCTAACCCACAAACACCATGTCCTTTTAGCGAAGATGCACATGGCAAACGCGAGTTAGCAATCTATTGGTTAACCGAATCTTATCATAGATTCGCTTTATTTTTATGAAAGGATTGTCAAATGCGCCGTTTATCCGCATTTTTGTTGTTAGCTAGTCTTTTGGTGATGCTTAATATCGCCATTATGCCCGCCACCGCCCAAAATCGGGGTGTGGTGAATGTGTATTCGACCCGTCACTATGGGGCAACCGAATCACCATTCATCGCTTTTACCGAAGCGACAGGCATTGATGTGCGTGTGTCGCAAGGCACAAATCAGGCACTATTAGACCGTCTGCGTGCCGAAGGCGACCGTACCGTTGCCGATGTGTTTATGACCGTGGATGCTGGAACATTGGGCATTGCCGCCGATGAAGGTTTGTTGCAACCAATTGTGTCTGATGTGTTGCTGGAAAATATCCCCGCCGAATTCCGTGATGCCGATATGCGTTGGGTCGGTTTGAGTGAACGTGTACGCGGATTTGTGTATAACCCGGCTGTGGTAGATGTCTCTGAACTGTCTACATACGAGGCATTAGGCGATGCACAGTGGGCAGGGCGTTTGTGTATGCGTCCCGGCGCACATATCTACACCATCAGCCTCACCAGTAGCCTGATTTATCATTTGGGTGAAGAAGGCGCAGAAGCCGTTGTCGCTGGGTGGGTGGCGAATAACCCCATCTATATTGATAGCGATACCCGCATTATTGAATCGGTACTCGCCGGTCAATGCGATTTGGGCGTGGTAAATCATTATTATTTGGCACGTCTTATCAGTGGCGACCCCGAATATCCCATTCGCTTTTTCTTCCCCAATCAGGGTGAAGAAGAACGTGGTGCATTCTTTAATCTGTCTGGCGCGGGAATCACCTCTGCGGCATTGAATTATGATAATTCCGTGTTGTTCTTGGAATTTTTGAGCAGTTTAGAAGCACAAAATCCCAGCGACATTAGCTTCCCCACCACGAATTTTGAGTTTCCTGTTCATTTAGAAGCCGAGGCAGAATCCATTCTGGAATCGTTTGGCGAATTTGAACTCGACTTGACCTATCCTGTTTCAGAATACAAAGACTATCAACTGCCCGCGCTCGATTTACTAGAGCGTGTCGGTTATGGTATGAGCGAGTAATATTTGAAATTGTTGAATATGTGTAAGGGCGCAACATGTTGCGCCCTTACCAATGATAGGTAATCATCATTATGAGCAGTATCTCTTTCACCAGACCCCATTTTTCGATGTCCTTTCCAACCGTCCCGCGTTGGAAATCTTTGATTTTACCCCTCCTTATTGCGCTCCTCATCGTTCTGCCATTGGGCGGGTTGGTGATACGCATTTTTAACCCCACAGTGGAATTATGGGAAAAATTATGGGCGACAACACTCCCCACGATGCTGATGAACACCTTTGTGTTGATGGCAGGGGTTGGCGCTGGGACATTTGTATTGGGTGTGGGATTTGCATGGCTTGTGACCGCCTATCAATTCACGGGGCGGGCATGGTTTGAGAGATTGCTCTTGTTGCCGATGGCGCTCCCCGCCTATGTCATGGGATTTGTGTTCATGGCGACATTCGATTATGCGGGACCCGTCTATACCCAATGGCGGGCATGGTTTGGCAAAGACGCATGGTTTCCAGAAATTCGCTCGGCGTTTGGGGCGATACTCGTCCTCACATTGGTTTTATACCCCTATGTGTATTTGTTGGCACGGGCGGCATTTCGTGAGCAAGCGGCATCTACTGTCGAGGTGGCGCGGATGATGGGATATTCGCGCACACGGGCATTTTTTCGCCTAATTTTGCCATTGGCGCGTCCGTCCATCGTGGCGGGGGTGGTGTTGGCGATGATGGAAGCCATGACCGATTATGGCACAGTCCGCTTTTTTGGCTATTCCACACTCAGCGAGGGCATTGTGCGCGTGTGGGAATTTCGATATGATCGCCAGACTGCCACAGAACTCGCCGCCTTGCTATTTTTTGTGGCGTTGGTGATGATTGGGCTAGAGCGCCTTTTTCGTGGACGCGCCCGTTACTATCAACAAGGTGGGCGGGGGCGTATTTTGCCCCGTGTGAAATTACATGGGCGGGGCAACTTTTTGGCGAGTGGGGCCTGTTGGATATTGCTCTCTATGGCGTTTTTTATGCCTGTGGCGCAATTGGTGGCGTGGGGCATTGGCGAATTTAATACCCCCACCGTTGGCGCATGGAAAGCGGTTTATGGCACGTATGTCGGTACAAGCCTGTCATTGGCGGGTATAGCGGCAGTGGTGGTCATCCTCTTGGCATTGGTGGTGGCGCATGGTGTCCGTAAAACATCCTCAACGACCAAACGGCGTATCCCGCGTTTTATCGCACGCCTTGCCACACTCGGTTATGCTATGCCAGGGGCAGTGGTGGCGGCGGGTGTATTGCTATTTTTGTCACCTATAGACCACGCCGTGACCGATTTTGCCGAAACATTGGGGCGGACAGACCGTAGCTTGTTGCTCACTGGCACAATCGCCATCCTCATTTATGCCTATGTGGTGCGCTTTATGGCAGTCGGGTTTAATAGCATTGACTCTAGCCTGGAAAAAGTCACGCCCAATATGGAACAAGCCGCCCGTACACTGGGCGCACGGACGCAGCGCGTATTGCTCCGTGTGCATTTGCCACTGGTCAGCACAGGGATGTTAGCGGGTGCGATTTTGGTATTTGTGGATGTGATGAAAGAATTGCCTGTGACATTGCTTTTGCGCCCATTTGGGACGGATACACTGGCATTATGGACATATTACCTCGCCGCAGAATCATTTTGGAAAGCCGCCGCCATTCCCGCATTGACAATTTTAGTGGTAGGATTAGTGCCTGTTTTCTTATTGATGCGTTTGGGTGATCGTGGTAATGATGCAATCCGCACTTAGAGTAAAAGGGCTGGTCAAACGCTATGGGACGTTGACTGCCGTAGACGATGTAACATTCGATTTGGCGAGTGGGGATATTTTGGCGCTATTGGGCGCGAGTGGCTGTGGCAAAACCACCACTCTCCGGCTTATCGCAGGATTAGAGACCCCCGATGACGGGGATATTTGGCTGGCAGACCGTCATGTCTCTGGTAAAGGCGATTGGGTTCAGCCAGAAGATAGGCGGGTGGGGATGGTCTTTCAGGATTATGCCCTATTTCCCCATTTGAGCGTGTCTGCCAATATCGCCTTTGGACTCAAACATTATCGGGGTGAAAAAACCGCCCGTGTTACCGAAATGCTCCGTGTCGTGGGGCTAGATGGGCTACAAAAACGGATGCCACATCAATTATCGGGTGGTCAGCAACAACGGGTGGCACTCGCCCGTGCGCTTGCACCGCAACCGAATATTTTGCTCCTCGATGAGCCGTTTTCTAACCTCGATGCGGCGCTACGCGCACAAGTGCGGGGCGAAATTCGGGCGATTTTGCGCGAGGCAAAAGTCACCAGCATTTTTGTCACACATGACCAAGAAGAAGCACTCAGCCTTGCCGATAAAGTAGCAGTCATGCGTGATGGGCATGTCTCCCAATTTGGCACACCACACCAGATTTATACCCAACCTGTGAGCCGTGAAGTGGCGCAATTTGTTGGGGAAGCCAATTTTATCCCCGCGCAAGCGGATGGCATGACGGCAAAGTGTGTATTGGGCGATGTGACACTGGTAGAATCTGCACACGGGGCAGTGGCAATTTTGGTGCGACCAGAAGCCTTTTATATTTCGTCAGATGGTGTGTCTGCACGGGTGTTGTGGTCAGAATTTTATGGTCACGACCAGCGCGTGGGGGTGATATTGATAGATGGCACACGGCTGATTATCCGCACCGATTCGTATGAGGTATATACCCCAGATTCACAAATCGGTGTGGCGATAAATCGTGCCGTGTATGCCTATCCTGCCTAGTTATTCACCAGCACCATCCGATACCGCGCCAGATTATCACGTACTTTTTGGAGTGCATCGTTAATCTGGTGCATGGGCATGGTTTCTGTTTGGGCGACAACCCCATGATGGGCAGAAAATTCGAGCATTTCGCGCATGGTGGCTCTGCTCCCAATAGCCCCACCGCGAATTGATTTTTGCCCACCAATTAACGCCCCTGCGGGTATCATCATATCGTCTGCAATCGCGCCAACGATGCACAATTGTCCATTAGGACGCAATAGACGCAAATATGCCCGCCAATCCAAATTGACATTCACGGTGCATAGTAGAAAATCCAACGAATTTCGTGCCGATTTGAGCTGGTCTTTGTCTCTGCTGGCGATAAATCGGCTGGCCCCAAACGATTTTGCCTCTGCCTCTTTATCGGGCGATGTAGAAAAAGCCGTGACTTCACACCCCATTTTGTGGGCAAATTGCACCCCTAAATGTCCCAATCCGCCGATACCAATCACGCCTACACGGTCAGATGAGCGTACCCCAAAGGTTGCTAGGGGCGAATAGACGGTGATACCCGCGCATAATAACGGGGCGGCATTCTCTGATGTCAATTTTTCTGGGATGGAGAAGGCATAGCGGCTATCGGTGCGGATAAAATCGGCAAACCCGCCAAAACGGTCTTGGCAGGTGGCAACCATGTGTGGGCAGACGTTGGTCTCGCCACGTACACACCATTCGCACGTCATACAACTGCCAGATTGCCACCCAACACCCACCCGCGCCCCAATTTCCAAATGAGTGACCAATGCCCCGCGTTGGGTGATTGTGCCGATGACCTCATGCCCTGCCACATAGGGGAAGCCATCGCCCCAATCGCCAGCGAGGATATGAATATCGCTATGACATACGCCACAATGCGAAATTTTTATCTCTACATCGTTTTCACCGAGTGCGGGTGGGTCGTAGGCGAATGTTTCGAGTGGGGTATTTGCGGAATGTCCCGCATAAGCATGATAGGGCATAAAAAACTCCTTATGATGGTTAAATTATTCCGTGTCTGTGAGGGTTAAGGTCACAAGCACTTTATCCACACGGTTCTCGTCCATATCCATCACTTCAAATATATAGTCATCCCATGTGAATTTATCACCTGCTAAAGGAATTTTGCCCAATTGCAAGGTAACAAATCCTGCAAGGGTATTATAATAGTCTTCCTCTGGCAATTCTTTAATGTCTAGTAGGTCTTTGAAATCCTCAATGAGTATTGTCCCGTCTATTAAGAAAGACCCATCTTCACGGGTGACGACATCGGGGTCGTTGTCGTCCATATCGCCAATGACAGCTTCTAACACATCATGCAGAGTGACCAGACCTTCAATGCCACCATCCTCGCCAATCACAAAGCCAAATTGTTGCTTGTCGCGCCGAAAGAGCGCCAAGACATCGGCAGCTGTTGTGGATTCTGGGATGAATAAGGGCGATTGTGCCATGCTTTGGAGGTCTATGGGCAAATTTTGCAGGCTAAAATACAACAAATCGCTGGCGCGTATCACGCCAATGATGTGTTCTGGCGAGCCGTCTATGACTACATAGCGCGAATGGCTGGAATTTTTGATTTTTTCGATGAGTTCCTCACGGGTATCGTTAATATCCAATATCGCCATATCGCGTCTGGGGGTCATCAATGCCATTGCGAGCAGGTCGTCTAATCGAAAAATACTCGTGACCATATCTTTTTCGAGTTCATCGAAAATACCCGCTTGTGTGCCTTCATCAATCATCACACGAATTTCTTCTTCGGTGACGGCGCTGTTATCGGTGGCTTTGACACCGAGTAATCTGAGGACAATATCGGTGGATAGGCTCAAGAACCACACCAACGGATAGCCAATGCGTGAGATAAATTTCATGGTGGGCGCGACCATACGGGCGATTTTTTCTGGATTTTGAATCGCAATACGTTTTGGGACGAGTTCACCGATAATTAGTGACATATAGGTGGTGAGCAACACGACCAAAACCACTGCAAGCGCATCACTATAGGGTTGTAGAAATTCGATTTTGGCGATGCCGATGGCTAAATCTTTGGCAATTGTTGCGCCACCAAATGCCCCCGCCAAAATACCGATGAGGGTGATGCCAATTTGGACGGTGGATAAAAAGCGATTGGGGTTCTGTGAGAGTTCTAGAGCGATTTTTGCCCCTTTATCGCCTTGTTCGGCGCGTTGGGTGAGTCTGGCTTTGCGCGATGAGATAATCGCCGCCTCAGACATTGCCAAAACACCATTGATGAGGGTGAAGAAAAAGATGATGAGTAATTCCATATAGGTTAGTTTGGATTATCCTGTATAAACATACGAGATATGTTCATTATATGTTATTTTTAGTGGGTTTCCCATGTCATGTTGATAACTGTCCTCTTTGGGATAAACCGATAGTGTGTTAGCCATGTATTGGTGGGCGTGTCATCGGCGGGGTGTTCTAGGCTAAGAGAGGCATTCCCAAATCGGCGGGTGATGGTCTGTAGGAGCGCATTAGCGCATCGTGCATGGTCATCTGGGGAGATGAGCAGGATGAGTTTGTTGGTATTGGTAAGGCTGGTCTCTATCCATGCGCTGGCAAGCAATGTTGTGTCGTCATCTGAGCGAATAACCAACCGTTCTGTGCTACGAAAATTAAGCCATTCAAACCATACACGCCATATTGGATGCTTGAATTGAGTGATATGAAGCGGGTGCAACCAGCCTAACCCGCCATTGGCACGAAGTTCTTGCGCCAATAGCCACTCATCCCGCCATTCTGACCGTCTTGGATGGCGAATATAAACTTCACTTTGTACGGGCATATCGTATGAGGGTATGTGACCGATAAGATTGCCAAACATATCGTAGGTATTGGGTGAAGTAGCTACCTGAGACCGCCCCGCTAGGCGTTTCCATTGTATCCATGTGCGTTCTTGGACAAATTTGAGCGACTCATATAAGTGGATGGCAACGGTGTTATCGGCATCTACTTGCAAAACGGCACGTTTTCCACCCCGTTGGGCAATTAGCGATAGGCTGGCTTGCATGAGTTCACGGGCGATTCCTCGACCCTGATACTCTGGATGTACGCCGACATTGGCGACAATCCATGTCTTGCCCAAACTATCGGGATAATTGGCAGGATAAATCGAGACATTTCCCACAAGCCTATCACCGATCATCCACACAAATCCCAGATGAACGCCTGCGGTCACATCATTAAAATGCGATAACATACGTAGCCCCGCCCCAAAACGGCTCATGGCACGCATTTCACGCAATGCGGCACGTCCACTGCTGTCCATCGTAGTGGCAAAGACCAACTCTATCAAATCTGCCAATTGTGCGAGGTCTGTTTGCAAGTTAATACGGCGCATATACCCACGAGTTTGGATGGTATCAATTGAACGCACAGAAGTCACAAAATTGCCTTTGGTTGATGATATGTCACATTATTTTAATCGAAAAGTGGGTAAATATGCTATGATGTTGATAAGAAATGTTCACAATTTTGTTAGATTTGCCAAAATTAAGAAAAAAAAATTCGCCACATCGAAAAAATGTGGTAAACTATTGCATAGGAGAAAAGTCCCAAAAGCACTTTTCTCTTGGTGTACCTTAAAAAAAGAAGGAGGTGCGTACGGTTTTTAGCGAAGTCATCAACATTTTATCTATTCTCGTAAATCATTTATTTAATCATCCGGGGAAATCATGCTATGATGCTTCAAACATTGCTGTTATGGATAAGCCGTACCCTGGATACGTTAGGTTCAGTTGACCCAAACGAACATCCGGGAGAAATTGGGCAAGGGCTAGTGGAATATGCACTCATCCTTGTGTTGGTCAGTGTCGTGGTTGTGGTGTTATTAGTAGCATTTGGACCATTGCTCGTTAACCTGTTTCAGAACATTGTAGATACAATGCAATCTGCTGGTACGTAATTATTTACCCGTCTTTGTAAAAAAACCCCGCTTATGGGGTTTTTTTTATTCCCCTAAAATCAGCCTATTTCCCTACGTTGATGTGATGTATCTTGAACTTATGATGATTTTCGTTTAGAACTATATACCTATCATCATGAGGAGAAATGTTTTATGGGACGAGCAAATTATGGAAAAGTCGGTGGAAGGCGCTCAGGGGCGGCATTTCAATGGATTGTTATTGGTGGTGTACTCGGATTTAGTTGTCCAGCCATCATTGGCTTAACCTTATTGATTTTAGGTGTTGTGACGGTTAACCCAGGCGGTACAGCCGCAATTAGCACCAATACCCCCCCTGCGATACCAACCAGCGAGATTGCCTTGCAAGTGACTCCCGATATTGAGGGGACTGTGAACGCGGGTATTGCGGTTGCACTCGAACAAACCCGTGCGGCACAACCACAACCATCCCCGACCAATACATTGGGCGCGATGGTCGTTTTGCCAACCTCTACCGTACAACAACCGCTTGGCTCTGTCACCGATATACCGTTGGCATCCCCAACCACTGGCACAGGCGAATCTGTCGTACAACCGATTACCTCACCAGATACCCCCAGCCTGACCAACCCAACCCCTAGTATTCCAGAGGCATTAGCGTTATTGGCATCGCCAATGGTGGAGGTTGCTGGTGGCACATTTAATATGGGGACAACCGTCCAAGAAGTGCGCCAAGCGGAGCAAGAATGTATCACCCGCGATAATGCCGCATGTACATCACAAATGGGTGAAGATTCTGTGCCACCGCATCCTGTGACAGTAAGCACTTTCCAAATGGAGGCGACAGAGGTCTCTAATGCCCAATATGTTGCCTTTTTGAATATTTTAGGACCCAATAGCCACCGTCGTGGGTGTTTGGGACAACCCTGTATCAATACCACATCCGAAGATGAAAACAGTTATATCACATTTGATAGCCAAAATTATGACAGCAGCACCGTATTTAACGAATTTCCTGTGGTGGGGGTGACATGGTATGGCGCACTTGCCTATTGTCAGGCATTGGGGCGCAGATTGCCAACCGAAGCCGAATGGGAACGTGCCGCCCGTGGACCGGGTGTAGACGGATTTATTTATCCCTGGGGCAATTCATGGGATGAAACCCGCGCCCGTACCCGTAATACAGGGCAAATCGGCTCTATTGAGGTGATTAGTTTTTCGACTGGCGCGAGTCTGTTTGGGATACTCAATATGGCGGGAAATGCGGCGGAGTGGGTGAACGATTGGTATCTTGCCAATTACTATAGCTTACCAGAAGCCAGTGGGGTAAACCCACAAGGTCCTGTTGTTGGGACAGACCGCGTGGTGCGTGGCGGGTCTTGGGATACCCGTCCATTTTTTGTGCGGACAGTTCATCGGCAACATTTCCGCCCCAATGAGACCAGCCTAGACAGAGGTTTCCGTTGTGCGGCAGATTATGTACCCCCCACCACTGCCCCTGTGACCAACACGGATAACTCGGTTGGGTCGCCCAATATCGGACCTGCATTGCCACCCACACAAGCCCCTGTGATTGGTGCGCCAGCATTGCCAACTTCTGCACCAAATCCAACTGAATTGCCTGCTGTTCCACCCACTGGCTGATATTAATGTGAGTGATGGATAAGCATATTCGCAGGTATCCCCACCCCAACCCCTCCCCAAAAATTGGAGAGGAGCTAAAACTTAACCTAAAAATGGTTTTCTCCCCTTTCTCTACGCAGTGGGGATAAGGGGGCTGGGGGGATAGGGGCTGGGTTTGTTATTTTATTGCCATATTATTTTTTAGTTTCTCGGCTACTGGGATGCCACGCCAACAAAAAAGTATAGGGCTGTTTGCCCGATGCCAACGATTCATCAACTGGTTCTTGATATTTCACCATGCCAAATTCTTTGATGAGTGTTTCGAGCCGTTGATAAAATTCATCGGCACGGTCTGGTGTGAGATAGATTGCCCCTTGTAGTAATTTGAGCCGACGATGAGGCGGGGCATTTTCGCCAAAATCAATCACCCCCGCTTTGAGACTTTCACGCATGTCATTACGTAAACTACCATATAAACCAGAGAGGATGACCTCTAGCCGTTCTTCAAATTCGCTATTGCCAGGGGCTAATAAGCCGTCTGCCAACCGGTAGAGATGGGCAGTGGCGACATAATGTTTTTCGACAATGCCAGAGACGATGCGGGTAAAGACCATCTTAATGAGGTTGTGCTTTTCGAGCAAATTAAAATGATAGTAGAGCTTGGTCGGTGGCTTATCAATTTTTTCTGCCACTTGTTTAACGGTTCTGGGCGCACTCAGAAATTCGATAATATTAAGGCGTAGCGGGTCTGCTACTACTTTAAGTGTTTCGAGGTCATTGATGATAAATTCATCTGCGGGTGTAAAAAGTGTTGTTTCCTCTGTCATGGGCAATTCCGTTTGAAAATATTGAAATGTTCAAATAACGATACCAATTATAACATGGCTAGGGGTGTTATGGGGTAGATAGAATTTTGAGATAGACAAAAATCCCCCAAATTTGAGGGTATCCCATGCCAATCTGCCTAGTAATAGACTAAAATGAAGGTATATAACCGAATAATCCAAGAGGAAAAAATCACCATGTCATCTCAATGGTGGGGAACACGTAGTAATGTCTCTCCCAGATTACGCCTAGAGGTTGAGGCGATGCGAACAACCTTTGGCGATACCTTTAAGCTTGTTGTGCCACAAACCGAACCCCTCTATTGGCAGGGATTGGTTGAGGTCAATTTGCAGGGGATTAATCAGCAAGAGCATTTGCTCAAGATTTTATATCCACGCGATTATCCCAATCGTCCCGCAGAAGCATATATCCTCAAGCCACGCCTCTTTAGCGAAAAACATCAGTATGAGGATGGTCAACTGTGCCTATTTAACCCCAAAGACGGCGAACAATATGGCTGGAATCCCGCCCGTTCTACCGCCGTCACGGTGACTGCGTGGGCAATTCAGTGGGTGTATGCTTACTACACATGGCGCAAAATAGGCGAATGGCCTGGGATTGAGGAGCGCGTAGACCCCAATACCCCTTTGCCACCCCGTAATCGGAATCGTTAGGGATTATAGAATATGTTTATCAAAAAATTATTACCCAATCGGGGTGTTATCCCTAATTTGGTCATCGCCCAACGGGTGGTGGAGAAGATGGTGCAGGCGGCAAATCATTATGTTGAGGACGAAACAGGTGAGGCGCTCATCGGCTTGGTGGTCAATGGCGATAATACCAATGGTGTGCCAACGATTTATGTCCTAGAGACCATCGCCCCAGACGAAAGTGCTGTCCGTGAGGAAGCGGTATTCAAACAAGGTGATGAACGCCAAGATGAACTTATTTGGTGGTATTATCAAAATTGGAATCATCAACGTGAGAAAAAAGGCGGTATTTTTGGCAGTGGGGTCAAACCTAAATGGGATGTGCCACTGCGTCATCTGGGCGATTGGCATCGGCAACCCGGATTCATGATTGCCCCTAGTGGTGGCGATTTGATGACCGCGCTCGATATGTTGGCAGATGAAGAATCTGATTTCGATTTTTTACTTGCGCCCATCGTCACGCTAGACCATCCCGCGACCACCAGTGGCGGAGAGGGCTATGTTAATTATCTCACGATTCCTAGTGGGGCTTATGGCGACCTCACACGGATTGATTTTTGGTATATCACCCCAAAAACCCGCGCCTTTGTGCCGATTGTCCCCACCATCTACCCCGATTCACAATTGCCAGAATTGGTGCAAGCCCCATGGCACCTAACGCATGATGCGCGTATTTCATCGGAATTGGCAGCGCTCAAAGCCAATAATGTATTCACCTCGATTATTAGTTGGGATGTGGATGATAAACTGCCACTCGAAATTTGTTTTTTGGTGGCACAACAAGGCTCTGACCATGTACTCATTTTGGTCACACAGCATGATTATCCCAAGACAAAACCCATCGCCTATCGTGCGCCATTTATCAAACTCGGCGCGGATGAGGTGATATATGATGTTTTTGGGCGCATGTGGAAACAGGCAAAAAAAGTAACCGACCCCCAAAATTGGGTGTGGTCTGAGGATAACACCTTAGCCGATTATTTGCTCGCCATCGAAGCCGATAGCAAAAAGGATAGTTAGCATGTGGGATAGAGTGGAACGACTGATTGGCAAAGAGAATTTAGCCCTGCTTGCCAAAAAACGGGTGGGTGTGGTTGGATTGGGGTCTGGTGGCGGATTTGTGGCGCAAAGCCTTGCGATGAGTGGTGTGGAGAATTTTGTCTTGATTGACGATGACATACTAGAAGCCACTAATATCGTCCGCCATGTGGCAGATAATCGGTATTTGGGACAACCCAAAGCCGATGTGGTGGCAGACCTTATCCGTCAACGTAACCCCAAAGCCGAAATTAGTACGCGGGTGGGGCGCATTGAACAGCACATGGATGCCCTCGATGATTTGGATTTGCTCATTGTGGGGGTAGATGGCGAACAGGTCAAATACATCATCAATGAGGCATGTTTGGAGCGTGACCTTGTGGCGATTTATGCAGGTGTCTATGAACGTGGTGAAGGTGGGGATGTGGTGATTATCTATCCCTATGATGGTCCGTGTTATGCCTGTTGGTCGGCGGCGGTACGCGAAGAAGTGCAACTCACCAATGAGGTGGGCGAATTGGATTATGGCATGATTGGTCCAGAAGGCACACTCGAAGCAGAACCCGCATTGTGGTTGCATGTCGTGCGGGTAGCCCTCACCCAAACCGATTTTGCGCTCAAATTTTTGCTCAAAGAGACCGACCAATATTCGCCATTGCCCACCAATACCGTGATTTTAGCCAATAATGCCATCGAAATTATCGCAGGGGAATTTACCCCGCCACATTCTGCCCTGTGGGTGCAAATTGACCGTGACCCACATTGCTTGGTCTGTGGCGACCAAATGCAAACCAATATGACCGATAGCCAAACATTTCATGCGGTTTCATTACAAGACTTAGCAGATGAAACGGGCATTTCGGTGGATGCTGATATATAATGAAACAAAGTTTTTTTGTTCAAGAGGGATAACATGCCATGCGACGGATTGGATTAGTTATAGGGGCGCTTTTGGTGATTGCGGTGTCTATTGTGCAATCTGCGCCACAATCACAGGCAAATTTATTTGAATTATTTATCTCACAAGCCCGTGCAGATTTGGAACTTGTGGCAGACCAAGCGATTGGTGTGGGGGTGCGTCCACCCAACTGGACATTTAATTTTGAATGGGCATCAGAGACGGCTGTCGTGGATTTGTGGTTTGATAACGAAAGCCTCGCAGAGACCATTTTTGGGGTGGGCGTGCGTCCGCCAGCGTGGTTTGGGGCAACCACCAACGATATTCAATTGTTGGCGCGGAATATTCGCCACGACCTAGAACTTGCCGCCGATGAGGTCTTTGGGATTCGTACCCGTCCAGATAATTGGTTTGGGTCTGCGCCGATTTATCGGTGTGACCGAACTGTCCAAAATACCATTCGCATTTTGTCGAATATCTATAACACCCAAGATAGTGTCTCGCTCACATTATTTAATTATTGTGATGAATTGCAAAATGCGCTGGTGAATGATTTAATTACCACCGTCTATAATGCCCCAACGCAAGGGGTGATTGCCGATGTCGGTGTCACAGACCAAACCCTTTCGGTGCGGGGCGATTTGGAGCGATTTGCCAATGAATTGTTTGGGGTGAATGTGCGCCCACCGGGGTGGCGCTGGTCGGTGGGGATGGATGGCACATCGCCAACCCTCGCTATTGATATTAACGCCGATATTGAATTATTGCTGGCAGAAAAATTGCCAGTCGCCCAACGCCCTACCTTGCTACCCGGGTTGACGGCATCGCCAAGCATCACCTTACGTAATTTGCGCTATAACCTCGAAAGTATCACCACCACCATTCTTGGGCGTGCTGTTCGCCCCAATGGTTGGCAGGGGATAAATCCTGTAGAACGATGTGAACCGCTCACACAGGGGCTTATCTTCATCGCCCAACGCAATTATGCTTTTGTGGTGGATGAAACACTGGGTACTTCGCCCGATTTTTGTGACCTCATCGCCTTCACCGCCAATAGTGTAGTCGAAAATCCCCCACCCGTAGACGAAGAAGCGGTACAGGCACAAGATAGCCGTTTTATGGCAGAATCGCGTAATTCATTTGCGTATTTGGATGTTGGTACCCGCCAATATATGGGCATTATGCCGTCTGGGACGGTGTTTCGGGCATGGTATCGCAATTATGGTGAATCGAACATGATGTTTGTGAGTGGTGACGATTTTGCCCTCTATGTTGACCGCCGTTGGACTTCTATGGAAATTGAGGTCTATCGTACCTTGCCCACCCTAAACGGGCGCATACCACTGACATTTTGCGATGCTGGTTGGTGTAATGGTCCGGGACCAACACCCACCCCAACGACCAGTGGTCCGTTATTGGCATTGTATCAGGGGACGGATGTGCCATCGGTTAGTAGCGCACAACCCACTTTGCAGGCGGGGAGCAAATCACAGGTATCGTGGAATTATATCCGTGTTACCTATCTGCTAGACCGTCCAGAAGCAGGTGTGGCACAAGTTGGGCTAGAAATTTGTGCAGAGCCACAACAAATCAATTGTGAGCCAGTGTTGTCGGTATTTGACAGTAACTTGGGCGTGGCAAAGCCAGTACTATCTACCTTTAACGGACTCAATGTATACGAATTTACGTATGGATATACATCGAACTTGCGAATTGAGGGGGCGACTCGTTTTTCACCTGATGTTTGGATTAGTGACCCCACCATCCGATGATGGGTGCGCCTAATAGATGGTCTAAGCTGTGGGCATGACAGATTGGTCATGTCCCTAATATCCCTCTCTGATGTGTAGGGGTGAACTATCGCGTCCCATGCTAGGTTGATAGGATGGCTATCATGCTCGAAAAACTAAAACAATATCAATCGTATGCGTTGCCGTTGGCGCTGATTATCATCGGTGGTGTCATTCTATTGGCACAAATCGCAGGTGTGAGATGGCTCGATTTTACGTGGGCATTTTTTATTATTTTGCCCGGTTTGGCACTCTTGCATATCGCCGTTCAGACCAAATCACAGCAATATGCACGGCTCATTTTTCCCGCCATTGTGGTCATCCTCACGGGGGTGATTTTGCTCTATCAGACATTCACCAATCATTGGCGGTCATGGACATTTTTGTGGGCGCTATATGTGGTGTTTTTTGGGGTGGGATTGCAAGCCTATGGCAGACGTACCCAAAATAAAAATGATGTGGCGATGGGACGTAATTTAATTTTGGGTGGCACCGCAACATTTTTCTTCTTGTGGATGTTGTTTGAATTGGTTATATTCTCTGCAACCTTTGGCGCTGTCATTGGGTATGTGTTGCCTGCTGTTTTTATTGGGGCAGGTGGACTCATTTTGAGCAATCATTATCGGGTATATCTCATTGATGCACGCCAAAAACTGAGCGAATTACCCAAAAATGAAACAAAAGGCGCTCATTCTGCGTATAGTTCTAAAGAAATCGTTATCGGTTCTGTTGGGGAGACTAATTTCTCCAGATTTACGCCCAAATCTACCCATGTAGAAGAAGCAATAGTAAATATTCCAGAAATAAAACCCATCCGTTTGGATGATAGTATCTCTGATAAAATAGACCCCGAATTACAACGGAAAATAGATGCGGCACTCAATGATGAAGATGTGGCATCATCGAATAATCAATAAGGGTAGGTGAATGGGTATGGCGTTTGAGATTGGTTCACAAGTAGGTGCATATCAAATTTTGGAGCGAATTGGTTCTGGTGGCATGGCGACGGTGTATAAAGCCAAACAACCCCGCCTAGAGCGTGATGTTGCCATTAAGGTGATGCACCAAAATATCTCACAAGACCCCAATTTTTTGTCGCGGTTTGAGCGTGAAGCGCGTATTGTCGCCAGCCTAGACCATCCTAATATTGTCCCCATTTATGATTATGATGAGTATAGTGGGCAACCTTATTTGGTCATGAAATATGTGCGTGGCAATACACTCAAAGATGTGTTGCGGGCAGAGCCGATTTCGGTTGAAGATGCGTTGCGTGTCCTCTCTACAGTGGGGCAGGCGCTAGACTTTGCCCATCGGCGCGGAGTGTTACACCGCGATATTAAACCGAGTAATATCATCATTGATGAACGTGGTGAAGCCTTTCTGATGGATTTTGGTCTGGCGCGGATTGTTCAGTCTGGCGAGAGTACCATGTCTGCCGATGTCATGCTTGGGACACCGCACTATATATCGCCAGAACAAGCACAAGGCAACAAAGACCTCGATGCGCGGACGGATGTCTATTCGCTCGGCATTGTCTTGTATGAAATGGTCACGGGGCGCGTGCCATTTGTTGGGGATACATCCTATGCCATTATCCACGCCCAAATCACAGAGACCCCGCCGCCCCCGCGCCAAATTAACCCGACTATATCGCCTGCGGTAGAAGAAGTTATATTGACTGCACTGGCAAAAAATCGTGAAGAACGCTATGACACCCCCATTATGCTGGTGAATGCCTTCCGTGAGGCGTTAAATGGCGGAGAACCTGCGCCAAGATTCACCCAAGCCACCGATTCATCGAAAAAAGCCACCCCGCCAAGAGCGCGTATTCAACCACCTATACCGCCCGTCCCACCCCCCGCACCAGAACCCAGAATCCGTGTGACGAAAAATAAATCGGATGGATTAAATGATGTGCGGAGCGAATTGCGCCAAGCAGGGACAGAAATTCGCAATGCCATGCTCACTGCCAGAGAAGAAATTAAAAAGGCAGTGGGTGAAGTGAAGAAAAATTCCGATTCATGGAATAGTAATAGCAGTCGGGGCAATAATTGGGGCAACGGCGGAAATAATAACAGGGGTGCCTTTAATTGGCAACCGGGTGCAAAATGGCAAACCGCGCCAGACGGTTCTAAGGGCTTTTTTACCGATAAGGAGATAAAGCGCATGGAAAAAGGGATGACTCAAGAAGAAATCATCCGCAAACGGATTGAGAAGAAACTAGAGGAACGTCAGGGACTCATGATTCATGGGGCGGCGTTTGTTCTGGTGAATACCATGCTGTTTATAATTTGGCTCTTTACCAGTATTGGCGAGGGCGATTTTAATTCCCCATGGTTTATATTCCCGCTATTTGGGTGGGGCATTGGCATGTTTGCCCATTTTATGGAGTATAACAGCCAATATGGGCGCGGGCGCGACAAACGCGAGGCATTGATTGCCCGTGAGATGGAGCGAGAACGCTCGCGCATGTATGGGATGGAATCTGAAAAATCGAAGAACGATTTTGTGGATAATCGCGGTATTCGCCTCACAGAAGACGGAGAACTCTCTGAGAGTTTTATTCAGCAACTCGAAGAGGATGAGTATAACGGACGGCGCAGAAATCGGTAGAATCACTACTATTCAATAAGGAATTGAGAGCGATGGCAAAAGAACTCACACTAGAAGAAACGGTGCGTCGGCGCATTGAGAAAAAGGTCAAAGAACGCTCTGACCTTCTTGTTCATGCCTCCGCATTTGTGGCGGCGAATATTGGGATTTGGGTATTTTGGCTATTTTTGAATATGTCTTTTCTATTTCCCCTCATCATCACATTTGGCTGGGCAATCGGTTTAATTGCACATTATCTCGACTATAGCGGTAAATATGGGACCGTGTATGAAAGACGTGAGGCGCTGATTGCCCGTGAAATCGAAAAAGAACGCGCCCGTAGCTATGGTGACATACCAGAAAAAGCCAAAAATGACTTTTATGAGAATGGCGATAGTCTGCTCACAGAAGATGGCGAACTCTCTGACAGTTTTATTCAAGAATTAGAAGAAAACGATACTACTACAGGGCGAAGAAATCGGTAATAACTAGAGGAGCAGGGCATCATGGAATTTATACCCATTGTCATCATCCTGCTTGTCATTGTGGCGGCAGGAATATTGTTTTTGAAAATCAAGAACAAATCTGCCACTGCCCCAAAAGCCCATAGATTACCGCATGACCATGAAACGGTGTATGAGATGCCCCAAATTCGCATGACTGATGAGGGCGAATTAACCGAGAGTTTTATTGTGCAGATGAAAACACTCAAAAAATATCGTGATGAATTGGTAAATGATGAGAAGCAAGAGTAGGATGATATGTCCCAAGATATAACCATTGGTCAATATGATATTTTAGAGAAAATTGGTGTGGGGGGCATGGCAACCGTCTATCGGGCGCATCAGCGTAAATTAGATAGGTCGGTGGCGGTCAAGATTATGCACCAGACCATCTCCCAAGATGAAAATTTTTTGGCACGATTTGAGCGTGAAGCGCGGATTATTGCCAAACTTGACCATCCCTATATTGTCCCCATTTATGACTATGATATGTATGAGGGGCAACCCTATTTGGTCATGAAATATGTGGATGGACACACCCTTAAGGCAATTTTGCGACAAGGACCTGTCCCACCGCGTGAGGTATTACGGATTTTGGAGCGGGTGGGGTCTGCGCTGGAATATGCCCACCAACAAGGTATTTTGCACCGCGATATTAAGCCGAGTAATATTATGATGGATACGCGGGGCGAAGTTTATCTGATGGATTTTGGCTTGGCACGCGCCTCGCAATCGGGCGAGAGTACCATGTCTGCCGATGTGATGCTTGGGACACCCCATTATATTTCGCCAGAACAAGCACAGGGCAATAAAGACCTCGATAGTCGTACCGATGTGTATTCGCTTGGTGTGGTGCTATACGAATTGGTCACTGGGCGCGTGCCGTTTATGGGCGATACATCGTATGGTATCATCCACGCCCAAATTACAGAAAAACCACCTGCCCCACGCGATATTAATCCCAATATACCCCCATCTGTCGAATCAGTGCTTTTTAAGGCACTTGACAAAAATCGAGATAGACGCTATGCCACACCGATGGCATTGGTGAATGCGTATCGAGAGGCGATTGAGGGTGCGAGTGAATTTTCGCCTATCATACAAATCGCCCCAAAAGAGCAAACACCTGCTGATATGCAACCTAACGTGTTTGTAGAACGTCTTGATAAGGTTATTGAAACATGGGCAGAAGAAAGCCAAATCCATGACCTAAAATCGAATGATAAAGGCAAAAAATCGTGGGAAGCCAGCGTCAATTTTAATTCACGACCTGTTATTCATATCACCTCAAAAGAGGGTAAGGTAGATATAGATACCGTTAAAACGGATGAAGACGCTGAGGATGCTGTGTATAAAGATGACCCGAATATGACCACAGAACAAAACCTGCGAGTGCGAGTAGAGCGCAAAATACGCGCCCGTAGCAAAGCACAGGGTGAGTTGTTTATGCACGCGCTCATTTATTTGGGTGTCAATCATTTTATATTCAATTGGACATGGTTTATTGCCCTATTTTGGGGGTTTGGGTTATTTGGACAGTTTATGGAATATATGGCAAATTATGGGTTCATTGCGATGTTGCGTGAACGCCAAATTGACCGTGAGGTGGCACGTGAGCGCAAACGCTTATATGGCTATGATAGCGGTGTTTATGCAGAGAAGGCGAAAAATTACGAAGAAAATATTCCCATCCGTTTGACAGATGATGGCGAATTAACCCCTTCTATTATAGACGAAATTTCTAGCCCGTCTACGCGAAAAAAGTCCTAATGACGAATGTTAAAAATTGATATATGCTTACATTATGAAGAGGTGTAAATATGTCCATACCAACAACTATCGGTGGATATAAAATCATCGGTCAAATTGGTTCTGGCGGTATGGCAACGGTGTACGAGGCACGTCAAGAAAAATTAGACCGTCGCGTTGCCATAAAATGGATGCACGCCAGTTTTGTTCATGACCGTCAATTTATCGGGCGCTTTGAGCGTGAAGCCCGTATTGTGGCACGCCTAGACCATCCCAATATCGTCCCCATTTATGATACCGATACCCAAGAGGGTAGACCATATCTGGTGATGAAACTGCTTGATGGGCAAACCCTCAAAGACCACATGACCGAATCGCCACTTGTACTCAACGAAATTTTGAGTGTGATGGGGACGGTGGCATCGGCACTCGATTATGCCCATGTACAAGGTATTCTCCATCGTGACCTAAAACCCTCTAATATCCTCATAGATTTAAATGGGGCGGCATATCTCACCGACTTTGGGTTGGCACGAATGACACATCAGGGCGAAAGTACCCTGTCTGCCGATTCGATGCTAGGCACACCGCACTACATCTCTCCAGAACAAGCTGTCGGTGGTGATTTAGATGGTCGCACCGATGTTTATTCATTTGGGGTGCTACTGTATGAATTGTTGGTGGGGCGCTTACCCTTCACGGGTGAGACTCCCTATGCAATTGTACATAAGCACATTTATGCGTTGCCACCAGCGCCATCTGCGTTGAATCCACAAATCCCACCACCCGTTGAGCGTGTGTTGCTTAAGGCACTTGCAAAAAGTCCGCCAGACCGCTATCCTACCGCCACCGCACTCATGGCAGATTTGCAAAAAGCCCTTCAAATGGGTGATGTGGATGAATTGGATGCGGAGCGCGTCAGTCGTGCCGAACAATTAGCGGATGTTGTTCCTATGAATACACCGGGTGGCGGTAAGTATGAGCGCATATCGGTGATAAATGGGCGTAAGGTGGTAGATATTCCTTATGTACCGCTAGAAATGGTTGTCAAGCCCCCCAATTTATCTTGGCAGGGATGGATTCAACTTTTTATTGAGCGCCTCAAATTGGCGATAGAAGATATTCGGGGGCAATTGGGCAATCGGGGTATCAAAGACCGTGTGCAAACGGTGGCGACAGAATGGTCAGATTCCATTCGCCACGTTACCGATGGCGCGATGGATATTCAGATTGGCGGGTTAACCATACCCACCAATGGACAGGCAACACCTAAACGGGCAAAGATACACGCTCCTGCCCCTGCCCAACGGCGCAATATTCGCATGTTAAATGAAGATTGGAGTGCCGATGAAGATTATGTCCGTCGGCGGGTGAAAAAGCGCCTTAACGATAGGCGTGATTTGCTTGGTCATAGCATTTTTTATCTGATAGTGTCGTTTGTGTTGGTGGTTGCGACACCCGCCATCCAACAGGCAATCGGGGCAATCTTAGCCTCGCCAGAGGTGATAGATGCGATTGGCATACAGACTGCCAATGCCCTAGCACCACTCGCCACAATTCCTATTGGCATTATTTTAGCGATAGGGTGGGGTGGTAGTGTATTAGCACACATCATGCGCGTATTTTATAGGACGGGTAGCCGTCAAGAAAATAAACGCAACCGTATTAACCAAGAGATGACCGAGTTACACGGTGATAACTGGCGACAAACTGTGACCGATGTTGAGTATCGCCCTATTCGGGAATGGGTACGCAGACGGTTTTCGCGCCGAATAAATTTTATCACACATGGTATCCAAGCACTTACTGGTAGCCTAAATGTATGGATACTCCTACCTGTTTTTGCTCAGTTGGTCACAAATTTTACCAATGACTCACGGTTTGCCCCGTTACCCACGCTGTTACTGGTGCTGATTTTGGGGAGTGTTTTTATTCATGGGGGCATCCTTGCCCTATCGGAAATGCTTGATAACGGGCATGAACGTGAAATTCAACGTGAGATTGCCAAAGAAAAGGCACGTTTAGGGGGGGATGGCTATAGAGATGGCTATAGTGAAAAAGCAAAAAATTCGTTATCTTCTATAGACAAGCCAAAGCGTTATGTGCATGATAATGATAATATAACGGATGACTTGCCAAAAATACGGCTCACAGAAGATGGAGAACTAACCGAAAGTACAGTCTTGCAATTTTCCGAAATACAAGACCTTGCGAATCGGGGAAACAGCGACTAAAATGGCACATTTGTTTCTTACTCACAAAGAGGTATAGTATGGAGAATAATCGTCTATTCAACGAAATAATACAAAACTATCGTGATAATCAATGGATACTCTCACAAGAACAAACCTTGTTTAGAGAAATTGAAAATGATTTAAAAAGCCCAGATACGATAGATAATGCGATATTGTGTTTAATCGTGGTATTTCCACGTATGTTTGAGTTACTCAGTAAAGATGTCAAATTATGGGGAAAACTGATTCGAGAGGCATTTAACAAAAGGGTATCGGCAGAAGAAGACTTTATATTCCCTAAAAGTGACGATATGAGCCTAAATGGGATATATGTTGTTCAATTGAGAGAAGCACCATCGCAGTTACCCACCAAAACACGGCGCAAGAAGCGCGAGCTAGTGCATCCGCACGCATTTTTCGAGATGTACTTATCTTTGCTCATGACAAAGTTCTATGAAGGTAAAATAAATATCACTCATGATATTATGATGGACATGATAACGTTAGCTCGCTCCGTAAATGACCCCTATCTCGCTAATAAAACTTATCAGACAATTGCGTATATCTATAATACCCGTGCAGAATATGTGCAAGCACGTAATTTTGCAGAAAAAGCATGGGATTATTGGGCTACCGTCACCAGCCCGCTAGAAAGTTTTCTCACCGCATACGCCCTCACTGTGGCTTATGAAGGTTTGGGAGATGAAGCCCTTACCAATCAATGGGCGCAAACAACACAGCATACAGAGGATGCAGAAAATATTCACGGACACCGCGAAATTTTACTGCACCTAAAATCACGGTTTTAAGCTATGTTATACCGATTTTTCTGAAGAGAGTGGGGTCTCTTCCTCTCACGATTGCCACGACCCTGTTCACAGATAGACTTGCTTAACCCAAGTTGTTAATTCGTGTTGCGATAAAAATCCCCTTGCTCCCCCGACATCACCAATTTTATACGAGGCAAATGTTGTTGCCATTTTTATACTGGTATAAGGGTCTTTGGTGCGGCTATAGCCATGTACAAAGGCAGAAAATAAGGCATCACCCGCCCCAATCGTATTGACCACAGGACGGGTATATACGGCAGGGATACGCTCTATAAAATTATCGTCATGTAGCGCAAGTAATGCGCCTTCTGTACCCAACCCAATCACCACAATCGGCGTGCCGTATGTCTCGTAGACCAATTTTGCCCATGCTTCTGGCGACATTGGCAACCTTTCGTGGCTCTGAAAGAGAATAGTGGCATGAGCCATATAATCGGTGTTATAGGCATCGTCAATTTGGCTAATCGTATGCACATCGGTGGCGATTAGCACGCCTTTGGCTTTGGCGAGCGATAACATGGGGCGGGTGTAGTTGATATTACAGATGACCGCCAAATCACTTTTGGCGAGGACATGCTCCGCGATTGCCAGAGGATAGATGTTGTCTTGAATATCTTTTAGGTCGGCAAAAATAGCCCGTTTGCCTGTTTGGTCGTATAAAATCACCGATTGCGCGGTGGCATCGAGCAGGGCGTGAACATATTTATCGTCAATTTTCGACTGTTTTAATTCTGCCCGCACAAGAATTTCGGTGGCATCCTTGCCGATGAGCGATAGCAGGTGGGCATCATCCCCCAATATGGTGAGCGCAACCGATACGTTATATCCCACACCCGATACACTGCTATTTATTCCAAAGAAGGGGTATTGCACGGGGTTATATTCGATAGGAAAACCCTCTACCTTGAGTGTTGTTTCGATATTGATGTGTCCCGCGACCAAAATTTGTGCCATAGCATCACCTCTATATAGTCGTTATAATGTCCCAAATGAACCTTTCTATTGTAAGGATATTGTGGGTGAGTCGTAAACTGTCTTTTGTGCAATTGAGCCTTTTATGCGCGGTCATGCTGTTTGGGGCATGGGTACTCATTCATGGTATGGGTGGGTTATCTATGTGGATAGATGAGGCGTGGTCGTTGGAATTTGCATCGCCAGACACGATTAGCGGGGTTATCCAAAAATCGGCTGATGAAGATGTGCATCCTCCACTCCCCTATATCATTTATCACCTATTTCACCCCGTTTTTGGTGAGCATCCCTTTGGATTACGGGTGGTGGGGTGGTTTGCAACGATTTTATCTGCTTCCATTGTGGTGCAGATGGGGCGCGAGATTCATAGCTGGCGGGTGGGACTCATCGGCGGGATATTGCTGATGACCTATCCGTTGGTGGTCGGGCATACCTTCCTCATTCGTCATTATAATTTATTGCTATTTTTTGCCACGCTTGCATCATGGGCATATTGGCGCTATTCACGCCAATGGAATTGGCGCTGGGGTGTGCTGTATTGGGTGAGTGGGGCATTGCTCATGTATACCATGTATTTGGGGGCATTTGTCCTGATTGCACATGGCATACACACCCTCATTTATCGTAGACGCGGATTGTTGTGGATGATTATCTCGGCGGGTGCGATGGTTGTTTTATTTGCCCCATGGTTGCCGATGTTTTTGGCGCAGGTGAATAGCCCTGTTTTGGGGGATAGTGGTTATCACTCGGCGTTACCCATCAACCAAGAGGGTCTGGGGATTATCCGCTATAACCTGTTTGGCAAATCGGAACTGCTGATTATGCTGTTGGCGATGGCGGGAATTGTTGGGTCATTTATGCCAAAACGTGCCCGTGACCTATTGCCATCTGACCAAACAGGCTTTTTGGCACTCATAGCCATCGTCCCTATTTTTGCACCCATATTTATTGATGCCACCCTCGATTTTGGGGTGTTATCGCACCGTCCGATGCTGGTGTGTGTGCCTGCGATTGTATTGCTTATCGGGCATGTGTTGTCGTCACTGCGGGCATGGCAATACGGCTTATTCACGCTGGCATTGGTGCTAAATAACCTTATGCCAAGCCTGATTCCCGCCACACCAGAACGGGGTCCTTGGTGGGAAATAACAGCATTTTTGAGCCAGCATGTCGCGCCATCGGATACGATGTTTTATGCCGCAGAAGATGACCTGTTTTTTTTCACATTGGAGCAACATGGCTTTTTGGCGGATTTGCCCTATCGTGCTTTTGAGTATTATCCATTCGATTTTGCCGAATTAGACCGCCAGACAGAGCGTGTGATGTGGCGTATCCAATTTTTTGAGGCGGATGGTCTATCGCCACAATTGCTCATACCTGCGGGATATGCCCCTGTCACGCCGATTTTGGATTTTGGCTTTTTTAGCACCGATAATATTCGCATTACGGGGTTTGCCCGTCCAGATGATTTTCCTCCATTGTATAACTTTGGCGACCAATTGGGGCTAATCTCGGTGGAATATCGGCAAATCAATCAGCAGATGCAGGTGTATTTGATGTGGCAGGCATTGGGACATATCCCCAATGATTATACAGTCACAACCTTTTTGCTCAAAGACGGGGTGTTGGTGGGGCAACACGATAGTTATCCACTGAACGGGTTAAATCCGACCACCCTATGGGATGCGGGGGCGTGGTACTATGATAGCCATGCCATATCCATCGAAAATTTGCCTGCGGGTGAGTATCAGTTGGGGATAGGGGTTTACACATGGTGGGATGTAAAAAATTTGCCCATCACGCCCTGTTTTGTGGACGTGTGCAATACGGTTATTGTGGATACCGTGACCATTAAATAAGTTGGTGTGGGGATTAGGGGTATAGCGTTATATGCCCAATATGAAGAGGTGAATAATCATGTCATATCTGATAGATGGGCATAATCTGATTGGGCAATTGCCCGATATGGCGTTAGATGACCCCGATGACGAGGCAAAATTGGTGCAACGGCTGATAGGGTGGGTGGCACGAACACGGCGGATGTGTGTGGTCGTATTTGATGCAGGCTTACCGGGTGGGACATCGCGCATGTCTACGAGTATGGTGCGGGTGGTATTTGCCAATCATACCTCTAGCGCCGATAAGGTCATCATTGACCGTATTTATAAAGAGAAACATCCCAAAAATTGGACGGTGGTCTCTTCTGATAATGGTGTGTTGGATATTGCCAAACGCCAAGGGATGCAAATGCTCAAATCTACCGAATTTGCCCGCCTATTAGAACGTCCTGTGCCTGTTCGCCCCGATATTGGCGAAGCGGTAGATGTGCGCCTATCGGATGCAGAGGTTAATGAGTGGCTCAAAATATTTGGTGATGAAAAATAACTTTCTCATGCCATTGGCTAGTCCGCCATGAGTGATGTTATAATGAGTAATGTGTATGGGCATTTTATCATGCCCGTGAATGAGGAAAAAGCGTATGTCAGCATGGATGATTTATGGTGCGACAGGGTATACAGGGCGATTATTGGTCGAGGAAGCGGTGGCGCGGGGGCATAATCCCATCATTGCGGGGCGTTCTGGACTCAAACTCAAAGCGATTGCAGACCAATATGGACTCGATTATGTGGTGTTCGATTTAATCCATCCATCCCATATTGCACAGCACTTGCATCATCATCAGATTACGGCGGTGTTGCATGTGGCGGGTCCGTTTGTGCATACCTCACAGCCGATGGTGACAGCGTGCCTGGAGTCTGGCACACATTATTTGGATATTACGGGCGAAATTAGTGTGTATGAGGCGTTATTCGCATTGGATGAGCAAGCCAAGCAAGCGGGTATCGCCATTTTACCGGGTGTCGGGTTTGATATTGTCCCTAGTGATTGCTTGTGCAAATATGTCTCTGCCCAATGCCCAGAGGCAACACAATTAGAGGTGGTCATTTCTGCGCTGAACATCACAGAGAATGATTTTGGTATGACAGCAGGCACACTCAAAAGTTTTGTAGAGATGTTGCCAACAGGGAGTAAAATTCGGCGTAATGGCAAACTTCAGCCGATAGAACTGGGTAGGCTCACCCGCGATGTCAAAATGCCACATGGCGATTTTTCTGCGATGGCGATTCCGTGGGGAGATGTGTCTACGGCATATCGCACCACAGGCATCCCGAATATTACCGCCTATATGGTCACAGCACCGAGCCAAATTAACGCGCTCAAAGTGATGGGCTATCCGTTGCAGTGGATGTTAAAAATAGACCCATTGCGTGGTTGGTTGGGTAGGCAAATAGACCGCCGTATTCCGGGTCCATCGGAACATACCCGCCAAACAGGGCGTACTTATATTTATGCCCATGCCCAAGCATCAGACAGATTTTTTGCCGAAGCATGGCTAGAATGTGTGGAGGGGTATCGGTTCACAGCCAGCGCGGGAATTTTGGCGGTGGAGCGCATACTCACGGGGAATTATATAGGGGCATTGACCCCTGCGGGGGCGTTTGGTGCAGATTTTGTCTTAGAAATTGATGGCACATATCGCTATGACGTGTTGCCAGAAATGAGGATATAAATAATATGAACAGACGTGGATTGATTCCGATTATTATATTGAACATCATTATTTCGGTGGCAGTTGGCTTTGGGGTATTAACCTTATTTGGCAATCGTGGTGGTGGGGCGACAAATCTGGAAGGGACACCAATGGAGCAGGGCGTGAGCCGATTGGTGACATTTGTGGTTGTGCATACTGCCACCCAAGACCCCAACGCCACCCCGATGGTGGTGTATCAAATTATCACAGCGACACCAGAAGGCAGTGGCGAGATTGCCAATGTGCCTGTGCAAGCGCGTGACGATACCCAAGTGGCATTGCCCCCTGCACCCACCATAGACCCCACTTTTGTCACTACACAAGGAAATATTAGTGTTGATGCGCCCTTGCCAGAGGGGTGTGTTCGTCACACGTTGGTCGAGGGCGAATTTCCGTCATCATTGGCTGTGACGTATGGTGTGAGCTTTTTGGAGATTATGGCGGTCAACAATATGACCGAAGACGATGCGCGGTTGTTGCGAATTGGGACGGTGTTAATTATCCCACTAGAAGGTTGCCCCAGAGACACATTCATCACGGCGCTTCCCACCAGCCTTACCACAGAAGACCTCACGCTTGCGGCACAAGCCACGCTCACCGCCACCTTTGCGCCAACCAGTGATGTGCCACCCACTATCACCGTCACGCCAACACTTACACTCGCGCCAACAGCATCGAATTCGCAATTGCAAGTCGAAATTGTAGAAGTGACTGGTGTGGGTGATATTACCCGTGAGCAAGTGGTCATTCGCAATAATGGCAACCTTGCCGATATTAGTGGCTGGACATTGAGCGATGGTCAGGGGAATATATTCACATTTCCCAACGATAGACGGTTGTTTAGCGGGGCAGGTGTGACGATTAATACCCGTGCAGGGTCAAATACCCCCGTATTATTTTTCTGGGGGCGCGATTTGCCCGCTTTTGAATCGGGCGATGTGGTTGTACTCAAAAATCGTGAAGGCGAAGTTGTCGCCAGTCTCAGATTGCCATAAAAATTTGCTGTAGGGGAACATTTCCCCTACGATGCTGGCTCTGTTTTATTCACGCCGATTTCGGTGGCATTCATGCCGTTGTTATCGGCGTTTGTGTTTACTTCACTGAGTTGTGTGTCTGCTTCATCGGCAGAGGCTTGCGGGTTTACCGATTTCTCTAATAACTCTATCAGGTCGGTGAGGGCGCGTGGATGAACTGGCTTCACCAATAGGCGATCTTGCGGATGCAATTCGCTCTCTAGGCTACGTGCCACCAGCATATTGGCAGTGGAGATAATCACAGGCACTTTATCGTAATTGGGTGAGGCACGAATCTTTTTATATAAATAATGCCCAGACACCTCTGGCAAATTCATATCTAAAATAATAATTGTTGGAATTTCGGCATCTAGGCGGTCTAATGCGACTTTACCATTGGTGATTTGCTCACATTCATAACCTATCATGCCGATTGTTAGCCGATAGATTTCGCCAATTTCTTTGTTGTCTTCAATAATGAGGGCTTTTTTGATTGTCATCCCTATTATACCTTCTTCATATTTGAAATATTCGCTTATTATAACCCATTTGTTGACTACGTAAAGATTTTGTGTCAAAATGTGATAAAACTCGTTTGTGAAAATGGGAGCAAAGAGGGATATGGCACTAGAACGTTGGCAATCTGAGATAGACCGTCAATTAGAAAAAATGATGGATGAGGGTGGGTTTAAGAACTTACCGGGCGAGGGTAAACCGTTGAATTTGGGCGATGAAAGTTATATCCCAGATGAGATGCGGATGGCATATCGCATTTTGGCACAAAACGATATGGCACCCGATTGGATATTGATGGGCAAGGATGTCGAACAATCTGCCCAAAAATTGCGGGGTAGCATTGCTATTCACCTGCGGATTTATCGTGAAGCACTCGCTCATGCCGAAAAAAGTGGGTCTGTTATCTATCGCCAAAATGCCGATGGTGTATTTGAAAGTGCAAAACGGTCATTGGCTGTTCTGGTCACAGAGCATAATAATATGGTGCTAAGTTTTAACCTCAAAGCACCAAAAGGGATTGCTCATCATGTCATGTTCAATTTGGAAAAAGAAATCGCCAAACAAAAATAGTTGGTTGCCCATTTGAGCTATTTTGTGATAAACTGTGAGACATCACCGACAAATTGAGGTTGAAATCCCACATGCCACAACAAGCCCTTTATCTCAAATGGCGACCAAGCGATTATGATGAACTTATTGGACAAGAACATATTACGCGCACACTCCGCAATTCATTAACTGCGGATAGGATTCGTCATGCCTATCTGTTTAGTGGACCGCGTGGGACAGGTAAAACAACCACTGCGCGCCTATTGGCAAAGGCAGTCAATTGCACCCATCCAAACCCAGCACATCGCCCCTGTAACGAATGTGGGATATGTATTGCTGTGAACGAGGGACGCTTTTTAGATTTGGTCGAAATAGATGCCGCCACCCATACAGGGGTGGATGATGTGCGCGATTTGCGCGATAAAATTGCCTTCCGCCCCAGTGAGGGACGGTATAAGGTCTATATCATAGACGAAGTGCATCGTTTTACGGGCAATGCGTTTGATGCCCTCCTCAAAACCCTAGAAGAACCCCCATACCATGCCATCTTTGTATTGGCGACCACGGAAATCGAAAAAGTGCCCGCCACGATAAAGAGTCGGTGCTTGCAATTTGAATTTCGGCGCGTGTCGCTCAGAGAAGTGGCAGACCGACTCGAAAAAATCGCCCTGTCAGAAGGACTCACCATAGACCGCGCCGCGTTGGAACTCATCGCTCGTCAGGGGACGGGTAGTGTGCGCGATAGCATTAGTTTGCTCGACCAAATTGTGAGTGACCCGCACGAAAATATCACGCTAGAGGTGGCACGGCGCATATTAGGCACAGCCGATATGGGCGCGGTGAAAGATGTGATAGAGGCACTTGCGCGGGAAGATGTGGCGCGGGGGTTGGGTGTTATTCATACCGCCATAGATACAGGCAGTGACCCTCGTCAGTTTGGGCAACAAATTGTGGAGCATCTCCGCGCCATTTTGCTCACCCAGACGGCGAGTTCAGACCTTGTAGAAGCCTCGCAGGAGGAAAAAATCTTTTATTTGGATGTGGCAGGGGCAATAGACCGCTACCGATTGCTCAAGATGGTACGGATTTTTAACGATGCTATCAACGACTATAAAGGTGGATGGCAACCACAACTCGCGCTGGAATTGGCATTGATAGAGAGTATCCGCCAACCCCAAGCCGAGCAGGTGATTGTTCAGCAAGTGACTCATCAACCCTCTGCGCCGATGCCACAAAAAGAGACTCTGCCACCGCCACCACCCGCAGAAGAATTGCCGAGTGGCTCACCGCCTGTTATTCCCAAGCAAAGAATCGCCCAAGAATGGGGAGAATTGCTCAAGGTATTGAACCGCATCAACAAAAATGCGCCTGCGGTACTCGAATATTATCGGGTGCAAAAGGTGGATGGCAATACCGTTTATTTGGCGACTGAAAGCCAACTCTATTTTGAGCGCCTGTATAATCAACCAGAAAAACTCGCTGTGATTGAGGTCGCCTTCAAAACCATGTATCAGCAACGGCTCAAAGTTCAAGTGGTGCTGGTGTCCGATATTCATCAACTTGACCACGAATTAGACCCCCAATTGAATGACCCGATCGCCCATGAAGCGATTGAACTAGGCGGACAAGTCGCAAAGGATTCCCCGAAAGTACGTAAAAAGGGGAAATCTAAAGATGAGTAGTCTCATGAACCAATTTTCACCCAGACAATTATTAAAAGGATTAGCGGTTGGGGGGGATCTCTATTGATTCCACAAGCCATTCATGCGCTCTATGAGGCGCTTGCGCGTTTTGATATGCCGTTGGTATTATGGAGTGCCGATGTAGGGGACTTTTCTTGCACACACGCTTACTGTCAGCAAGAATTGACCACACGGTTTAATGAATTGGCGGGCAATGGGGCGCTGTTATTGAAACATATTACCCCGCCGTCTGCCGAATTTGTAAATACACAGTTCGATACTTTGGATGAACTAGGGCTACAAAATGTGTTACTATCAGAAATGTTAACCGCACTCAATGAAGGAGATGAAGATAATGGGTAAGGGTAAGAAAAAAGGTGGATTTGGCGGTGGCGGAATGCCAGACCGTTCTTCGATGTTGCGTCAATTAGAGAAGATGCAAAAAGATATGGAACAAGCCCAAGCCGCACTCGAAACCGAGACACTAGAGGTTTCTGTGGGCGGTGGGGCGGTGACAGTGGTCATCACAGGGCATCAACGGGTGCAAGAAATTCGCCTCAATGCGAGTGCAATTGATACAACTGATGCCGAATGGGTCAACGATTTGCAAGATATGATGGTCGTGGCGGTGAATCAAGCTATTGAACAAAGCCAGACGATGGCGGCAGAACGCCTAGAAGGAATCACAGGCGGGCTTGGCGGGATGCCCGGTATGGGCGGGTTATTCGGATAAATTATGAGTAACGCGATTCCAGAGCCAGTTACAAAATTGGTAGAAGCATTTTCACGTTTACCGGGTGTTGGACCAAAAACAGCCTCGCGGCTCACGTATTTTTTGCTCCGCGCCCCAGAAGATATTTCGCTGTCACTATCGGATGCTCTGCGCGATTTGCGGACAAAAACGACTATGTGTAGCGTATGTTTTAATATCACAGTGGATAATCCCTGCCCAATTTGTGCCGATGATAAACGTGATTCGCACATATTAGCAGTGGTTGAAGAACCATTAGATGTGCTGGCTCTTGAGCGCACCGCCGCCTATAAAGGTAAATATCATGTGTTGCATGGGGCAATATCGCCTGTAAATGGCATTGGTCCCGATGACCTAAAGATTAGAGAATTGGTCAAACGGGTCGAAACTGATGGTGTTTTGGAGGTGATTATTGCCACGAATCCCGGATTAGAAGGTGATGCAACGGCGATGTATATTCAACGTGAGCTAATGGGGAAGGGCGCAAAAGTCACCCGTTTGGCGCGTGGATTGCCAGTTGGGGGTGATTTAGAATATGTGGATGCTGTGACATTGACCCGCGCCTTGCAGGGGCGCAACGAATTGTGAAGTTTTTTGCAAGTTGCCCTTGACGGGGGATATGCGGGGGTGGTATATTAGCGCTCGCTCAGACAAAAAAGCCCATGCAAACGGGAATAAGCCCGCAGAAAGATGGGAATTGACAGAGCGATGAAAGGTGCTATAG
>Ga0163144_10003436_pt1 | contig 36059 bp, 40 predicted proteins | sample OliLak19BULKMAT1_FD_123175 | JGI IMG/M metagenome (GOLD analysis project Ga0163144, IMG submission 123175) | Freshwater microbial mat bacterial communities from Lake Vanda, McMurdo Dry Valleys, Antarctica - Oligotrophic Lake LV.19.BULKMAT1 | ecosystem: Environmental > Aquatic > Freshwater >...
CCACCATTTCGGCGGAGACCCAGGGCCCTGATCATGTTCAGAAAATACGCCAGGCACTGGCCGAAAAGGGCTGGGAAGCCAAATTCCACTGATTCTGCTAAAATAGAGCTGAAGGAGGGCATCACTTTTGGACACTGGTCCAATTAAGCCTCAGTCAGGGATAGTCTCTGAGAATCTTAGAGATTTCTTTGGCGGTCTCATTCACTCCGCGGCAGAGAATCAAAGCCTTAGGCTTTCTCCGGCCCTCTTTGCCTATGTCACAGATGTTTTGGTGGAATTTAACGAGACGGCAAAACTTTTTGCCCAGGCTGGTGTTCGTATTCCAGTCTTGGCAGATATGCTTTCCGACGCACTCGATGCTGACCTCTATCGCAAAATTACATTGCTTCGAAAGATGGGCGACACATCCTTGATGGTCTCTGGCTATTTTCCTGAGGCCCTCGCGAGACGCACCATTGATTTATCCTATTATCAAAAGATGGGAGAAATTGCGTACTCACAACTAGGGTCTCTGACAAGTGAAGCTTCGATCTTTGAAGATCTCAGTGAGCACTTTGTTCGCCTGAGTCATTTGATTGGAGAAGTATCAGAAGCAACAGGTCCCAAGAGTTACGATCTACTAAAGTTAATCGAGATATATATGAAGACTGGTTCTGATCGTGCTTTGGAGAAGCTTAAGCGCCAAGGAGTTGTACCACTTCGTCGAGGACCCAATCATCGATGAAGTATTTCGAGTTTTTACAGCAGATTCAGAATCGCCTCGAGACGCTCAATGGGTTCAGCCACGAACTTTTGATCACTGACTTTCTAGCTCCATCAAAAGATCAGAATTCACTCATCGTGCGCGAGAATGTTGATGGACCTGAGGTTTTGGTTTGTCTGGACGAAAAAATTCTGAAAAAGTTTTCTGATATAAAGTTGCCAGGTGATTTCTCACTCACCAATTTTCCTGATCTTAGCATTGTGGTCGAGGAGCTCAGTCACTTTAATACTTTTTGTCAGCGCGCAATGGAGGATCATCCGATTTCAACATTGGAATTAGAGGTTCAAGGAGAAGTCGACAAGTTTGCTTTGGCTCTAGAAATTTTAAACGAACGAAACGAACAAACACTCAAGCATCAATTCTTTGAGGTTTTGTTTGGAGAGTTTTCAGTGGGTGACTGGGTGAGCCCTTCTCAAAAGATTATCTACGAAGAAGCTCATTTAATTGCCCGTCAGTTTTGCCGAACCGTTCTTGAGCGGGAGCTTTCGTCGGCGGAGTGGAGACGCGAGTTCAAAAGATTTTTTGGGTTATCCAAATCAGCAAAGCTTAGCCCAGGTCATTAGGGGTCAGAGCACTTAAGTGCTCTGACCCCTAACCGTCAATCGCTGCGCCGCTTTCTGCCAAAATAATGACAATCAATTGATCTGACGCAATGCTTTCTCTCGAGAATTTGGAAGTATGTCCTGGTTCCTTGCTTGCAATCATCAGATGCATGCAACTACCTATCGATTCATTTGAAGAAGATACGACGAATGAAGAAACACCCACCAAGGGGTCTAACTTTCTCGTGAGTGCAATTATGATTCTGCGCCGACAGCGTCGAGAACTCCAAGAGGAGCTGAGTCGACTTCAAGAGCGAGTTTCACTACTTGAGCATCAGAATGCTGGGCTTGTTAACTTGGGGGCCGACAGGCTTTTAGGAAAGCGGGGATAGTCGTATCCCCGTCAAGTCTTTCCGGATGCCACTGAACTCCCCAAAAAAATGGGTGATCTCGAACCGATACGCATTCAATCAAGTTATCTTCAGATTTCGCTTCACAGACCAGACCAGCTCCCAATTTCTTAACGCCCTGATGGTGAGTCGAATTCACAAAAATTTTCTTTGAACCAAAAACTGAAATGCCAGGACTTTGATCCTGGAACTCAACCCAATGAGTGGGCAAATGAGACTGAGCCTTCTGCTCATGCTCAATGGTAGAATCAAGATCTTCAGGAAGATGTTGATAGAGGCTTCCTTTAAAATAGACATTCATCATCTGGAATCCCCAGCAGAGACTGAGAATGGGTTTGCGTGTAGGAATATACTGATCCAAAACGAGAAACTCAAAATCAGTTCTCGATTTACAAATTTTGGTTGTGGGATGCGCCGAACTATCCCCGTAAGATTGTGGATCAAGATCGCTCAGACCGCCCGGAATTAAAAGTCCGTCTGTAGCGTTCAATTTCTCAAGAGATTCTTTGCAATAAAACAAAGGAACGATGTCGACGTTCAGACTCAGAAGGCGCTTGACCAAGTCCTCTTTCAAAAAAAATCCAAAGCGTTCGTCGAAGTCGAAAGGGACGGCGATCTTCAAAGACTCTCCAGTTCCGCGAGGCCTTCTTGCTCAAGCTCTAGAATTTGGCGCTTCCATTGAGGCAATGGAGCAAGAGAAATCGCTGTGTTGAAAAAATTCTGTGAGCGTTCAATTCGTTTATCGAGTTGTTGTTCATCTGAAAATGTCCTCGTCTGAGATTCTGCTTTTCGAATACAAGATTCAATCGCCTGAACGGAGGGGTCAAGGTCGCCGCACAAAAGCAAAAAGTCATAAGGGAGTTCGAGCGCTTGAATCCAGGGTTGAATTTCGCTAACGGCCTTCATCGAAAGTAGGTCGTCGGTGATCCAGGCTACCGGCTGAGAGATTCTGCGCTTGAATTTAGTAAAGAGCTCACGATCGAGCGAAAAAATTCGGTCAGGATAATCCGGAAGCGCAATATGAGCAGTCATGATGGCCGAAGTCTTTTTAGCTAATCTTTCAAATATAATCGTATCCTCTGCTAAGAGTTCTTTCTCATTTTTAAAAACAACTGCAACGCTCTCATGCGAATCCATCTCAGTTGGCCCATGGCCTGGAAAATGCTTGATGGTTGTTGCAACTCCCGCTTCAGAAAATGCGCTCAAAAAGACTTCTGCGAACTGACAGACTTTCTCGATCGAATCGCCGTAGCTCCTGTCACCGATGACATTACTTGACTGAGGCGTCCATCGGTCGCAGTTCGGAGCAAAGTTGAGATGAATTCCAGAAGAGCTCATTTGCCGAGCTGCCAATTGATAAATCTTCTTGAGAGCTGCGAGCTTTGAAGGATCATCTCCGCACTTTTCTGCCAGAATTTGCGCTGCTGGCAGAGGAAGAAAGGCTCCTCTCAGTCTGCGGACTCGACCGCCCTCTTGATCCACGCTTAAAAAGCGAACGTACTGGGATGCACGCTTTACGAAATCGTAGAGCGCTTCGAGTGAAGTCTCCCGATCACTCCATATATTATCGGGGCTATCAAAGGGAGAATTGAAAAGGGCCAAGCCATCGACCTTAAATTCCTTCAAAAAAGTTTCGAGTTCTCGACTCCAGCGAAAATCCTTTACGCCAACAATGAAGAGTTTTGAAAGTTTTTGAAATTTAGTCATGCCTTCTGAGGCTTATTGTAAGGAAGAAATCCATCCCTCGACCAGCTGTTTATCAGTACTGTCGGGCTTAAGCTGAAGATAGATTTTGAATGATCGAAGTGCGCGTTCTTTGTCGCTTCGACTCATATAGATCTCGCCTAATTTTCTATATGAATCCGCGAAATCTGGATCGAATCGAAGGGCTTTCTGAAAGGCAACGACGGCGTCGTCCTGCTTATTGCCTTTCAACAATTCCAGGCCCTGGTTGTAAAGTTTAGCCGCCTCGGACTGCTCTTGCTTGGCCTGCTTGTTGGTTGCAATCAAAGCTGAAGTCGGCCTTGGAAGTTGTGCGGGTTTTTTTGGAACCTCTATCGCCTTCTGTTGCTTGGCCTGCATTCTTTCAGCGGCTCTTCGGTTCAGTCTTTCGGTAATTGATTCGCCCGTAGCTTGTGGAGCGGGCGCTGGCTTTGGCTCTTCCACTTTCTTCGGCTCGACCTTAGGAGCGGGCTTGGGTTCTGGTTGTGTTTCCACTTTGGCTTCAGCCTTAGCGACCTGCTGTCTTCGGAGAAGCTTTTTTTCTACCGATGAATAGAGCTCGGGAAGGGGAATGCCATTTCGTTCGAGTCCCTGCTTTCGCTTTTGAAAAGCCCTAACGAGATCGGAGAGATTTTTCTCTCCCAGAATCTGATTGGCTTCGTTCCAAGATTCCAGGGCCGCTGCTAGGGCGACGGTCTCTGCGCGAGCCATGCCCTGACTTTCGCTGAGAAGAGACTTGGCCATTTCGAGTGCTTCTATTTTCTTACCGCCTTTTACTCCTGATAAAATAAAAGCGAGTTTGTATTCGACGTCTCTGCGATTACTTTCTGGCCATCGAGAAGTGAGCCCCATCAGTGTCGAGGTATCATCCTTAAATGTTGCGTAAGTCGAAAGAGCGTAGAGGCCATAAATTTCCGAAGGCCGAGAAGTAATAAGGGCCGACGCGAACCCCATGCCTTCAGCAACTTGATCATAATTTCCAGTTAAGATTCCATTCAAAATGAGTGCCTCTGCGATGAGGGCCTTATTTTTAGGTAGCCCCCTCTCTGAAACTGGGAGAGTTGCCATCTGGGATAAAAAGCGCTGATAGACCTCGGGCTCATCTTGATACCATCGGTCGGGTCGACTGATGGTGACTGCTGCTATCTGTGCGGGCGAAATAGTTGAGATCTGACTGGGATCGGAGGATGGGCCTCGAGACATGAGGAAGAATCCACCTAGGAATATAATTGCCAACGAGGCTGCAATGAGAACTTTTCTTTTGCCGGTCTTTCCGCTGCCCATCTTTTGAATCGCTAAAAAGGTCGCATCTCCAAAGGGGCGCGGCGCTGAAGTGGATTCCGAACTTTCCTCGGAAGATTCCTCAGGATTTGATTCACTTTCTGCTTCCTTTTTTACTTTGTCGGACTTTGCCGGGTCCTTTGCAAAAGGGCGAACGCTAATCTGAGTGGGCATATGCGCTTCAGGGGGCGTGGTTTGGAAGCCCGGAAACTCAGCTGACGCCTCTACAATTCCATCCTCTACATCTTCTTCATTGGCCTCGTACTTAAATGGCGAAGGAGTTTTTGATTGAGGCTGAATCTCTGTTTGAGAGCGACTGGCCGCCGTTTCTTTGGGAACTTCCTTCTTTGTAACTGTGGGCTCGACAGCCTTGGCGGGCACTCTTCGGATAAAGAGTTCAGTCCGATCTTCAGAGAGGTCCTCTTGAACTTGTTCAGGTTCTGGCTTGAAGACTCTGAATGTGTTTTGACATCGAGGGCATCGAACCTTCGTTCCTGTAGAACGAATCTTGTCGTCCGACAATTGGTATCGACTTGTACATTTTGGACATGAGACGAGCATAAGACAGCTTTAATATAATACCATTAATCGTTCTTTGTGTCGGATTTCAGGGCCTTAAGTTGACTAAGAAGAATCTTTCGACGCGATGCGGCCTCATCAAAGTCTTTAAGCTCGCGAGAAGTCTCTGGATGCACCGCAGGCACCGGCGTTGGTTTTGAATTTGAATCCAGTGCTACAAAAGACAAATCGGCAGTGACACAGTGCGATCTGTTGGCGGATCGAACATTCTCGGTGTGGGCGTCAACTCGAACCACCAGGGAAGTCTTCCCCGTGTAGATCACCCGAGCTCGAAGTGTCACCACATCCCCTAATCGGGCAGGAGCTAAGAAATGCAGAGCGTCTACACTGGCCGTGACGACTACTGTCTTGGCATGCCTTTGTGCACAAATCGCCGCTATCATATCGATCCAACTCATTAATACGCCGCCGAAAATAGTTCCGATGGCATTCGTATGAGAAGGCAAAACAATTTCGTTGGTCTCAACCAAGGTACTAGAAACTTTAGGATTTTTATTTGTCATTTTTAATCTCACCAATAGGAAGTTGTAATTTCAACATCGCCCATCACTTTCGTTTGGCATGCGATGCGTTCGTTTGATTGAAGCTGATTTCGCACGGAGAGTCCGACCTCAATATCGTTTGGAGTGCTCAAGTTTTTCTCACCTTTCAACACGTTGACCTTACAACTTGCGCAAAGCCCGTTTCCGCCGCATGCACTTCCAATAGGAATTCCACTCTCTTGAATGGAGCGTAGCAAATTGGCTTTGCGAGCCACTTCCAGAACTTCTGTTCGGCCTTCATGCGTCAACTTGAGACTGATCTTTGGCATGCAACTTGAGTTTACTCCTAACGCCCTGCGGACTTACAGCGAAGTTTAGGGAAACGTATACTAAGTAAATGAAGAGCGATGGGAAGAAGGTTGTTTCAATCAGAAGGCTCTACTTCTCAGGTCTTTGTGAGCAGTGTGGAGAAGTTTACGAGGCAAAGTCGAAGTCGGACAACCTCAACGGGACAAAATTTAAATGCAAACATTTGTTTTGCACCGGAAGTATCATCCTCCAAAAGGGTACTCAAAATTCCATTGGTCACAATAAAAAGTCGGCAGCAAGTTCACAGCCCTCACGCTTTTGCTAAGGCGTGGGAATCTTCCAATCAATCGAGAGACTCAATTTTCTCCCCTGTATTTCAATTTCTTCGGAGACTTTCAGATCTCCAAGTGATGGATGCCAAAGATGAAGCGTATACTTTCCTCTTCTCAGTCTAGAAATGAGTGCCACTCCGGCTGAATTGGAAATGGCATAGTTTTGGTGAGGTGCCACAACAACATAGGCCTTCATCCAAGGGTGTAGATCGCTAGCGATCGGGACAATTTCGGGATGTTCCAATCGGATAGAAGTTGAGGCGAGTTTTGGTGGATGGGCTCGAAAGACGGGATAGTTCTTTTTTCCCTCTGCTCGAAATGAATGAAGAATGGGATCGCGATTGAAGAATCGAATCATCTCACGAGGTCGCGAAATGACCACGCGAGGGCTTAGCTCGCAGTTCTTAGATTCAAAACTCGGTCCCTCAAAATCCTCATCAGTGGGGCGCGGCCAGGCAAGCGTCTGAGGCCCTTCTACCCATACGACTGCGTCTATGAGCTCACGATTGGGACCCAGTTGCAGGATCTCAGAAGTTTTTGTAGTCCCACAGACTTCGACGTCCATTTTTACCTGCATTGGTGCAGGTAGCTTGATATCGGGAGCTTTGATTCGGACTTCAAGCTCAGCAAACTTTGGGCTTTCAGTTTCTTCCTGCGCGAAGCTTGGCGATACGCCCCAGACGATGTAGGTCAAACAGAGCGCAAAAAGGAGCTGCATTTAAAGATGGAATCACAAATTTATAGAATTGTCTTTCAAGATGCGGACTTGCTCGTCATTGAAAAGCAGAGCCCATTTCTTTCTCAGAGAGCAGATTCGGGTGATGGAGAGAGCCTCAGTGAGTTTATTGCAAGGACTCTGGATCTGGATGTCCTGCCGGTGCATAGACTCGATCGAGAGGTTCTGGGTTTGATGATTTTTGCACTCAATCAAGGGGCTGCAGATGAGCTCAGTCGCCAGTTTCGAGAGCGAGAAGTGAAAAAAATCTATTGGGCAAAAGTGCGTGGGAGAGTCCGCAGTGATCTGGAACATCTCGTCCACTTCCTCAAAAAGAACCCAAAAAATAACCGAACGACGGTTTTCCCGAGGGAGACTCCTGGGGCGAAAAGGGCTGAGCTCGACTACGAAGTTCTTGAGCGGACTGATTCCGCCACAGAGCTCTTGGTTTCCCTCAAGACGGGTAGGAGCCATCAAATACGGGCCCAGCTCGCGAAAATTGGGCATTCGATTGTGGGAGATGAGAGGTATGGCACTAAATTTGAGGTGGGAGAGCACAGAACTTCCATTCAGCTGAAATCCATATTCCTCTCCGTCAAACATCCACGATCGCGTGAAGTTCTGTCCTGGTCCTTGATGTCTGAAATATCTTCGTGCAAACTTTTGAAAGACCTAGGGGTCTGATCCATCAACCGACGAATTAAGGAGATATTCAAAATGGCAACTAAGAAGAAGGCGAAGAAAACCGCTAAAAAAGCTACCGCCAAAAAAACAACGAAGAAGGCAAAACCAAGAACCATGAAAACCAGGAAGCCAAATACTGGATTCATGAAGCCAATGACGCCTTCAACCAATCTTGCAACGATCGTCGGTGGAACTCCGCTTCCTCGAACGGAAGTAACCAAGAAACTTTGGGCCTACATTAAGAAGAACGGCCTACAAGATGCACGTGAGCGACGTATGATTAATGCCGATGACAAATTGAAAACTGTATTCGGTGGAAAATCGCGAGTTTCGATGTTCGAAATGACCAAACTTGTTTCTAAACATCTTTCCTAATTCCATTCATTCAATTGAATAAAGAAGGGCCCAAGATTTTTCTTGGGCCCTTCTTACTTGTGCGCCCGGCAGGGCACACTCACTCGATTGAAATCAGATTGTTTAGAAATCTGCGTGAAACCCCCTGTCAAAAGCGGCGTCTGCAGATTCAAGCCTCAGCATGATCGGAAAATGATCGGAAGCACCTTTGGCAATCGCGCCTTCTCGGCATGGAATCGGCCTTTGCAGCTCATCTATGAATTGCGAGTGGCGCACAATTTTGTAGGAATCCTTTTTGTAAGACAGACCTTCATCGTCGAAGAGGCTTTTAGAAAGATGAAAGTTATCGATCGCAAGAAAGTCTTTCTTGGCCGCATAGTAATAGGTTCCGCGTAACTTCCGATAAGCGCGGATATCATCTTCACCCTCAATTCCGTATTCAAATGCCTCAATGCCCTTCACGAGTTCAGCGGATGGATTCCAAAAAACAAAAAAGTTTTCTAGGTCTTCGGAGAATTTAGCCCAGTTGAGAGTTGAGCGAAGTCCTTTGATGAGGGATGCTTCTTCGGGTTCATCATTGAAGTCACCCATGACCAGAATTTCACGCTCGGGATTATCTTCAAGAATCTTTTGAACTCGTCCTTTTAAAACTTCTGCGCTTTTGAAGCGCTTATCAGACCCGTTGCCGCCGCCGGGAGTTGGCAACTTGCTCTTCCAATGATTGAGGAAAAGAGTCGTCACCGTGCCTTGAACGTCCACACTGACCTCCTGAATAAAGCGACCGCCCGGATAGGATTTATGGGAGATGGGCGAACTCGCCAGAGGCAGCCGGGTTAGGCTTACAACTCGAATTCCGCGTGGGTCTGGATCATTCGGGTCGGCAACGATCTTGTCATAGCCACATTCAGTCAGGTGTCCCCGATTGAGCATCTGTGCTATGCGACCATGTTCAACCTCACCTAGTCCTAGAAAGTCGGGACAGGCACGACCATCCTCGGTTTTTACGCTTCTGATCACCGTGGCCAGATTCTTCATTTTCTTGTCGAGTTTCTCCTCGGTCCAATTGAGCTTTCCGTCCGGTGTGAATTCTTCGTCTCGGCGACCTTCGTCATCGATGGTGTCGAATAGATTTTCCACATTCCAGAACATGACGGTAAGACCCTTTTGCTCCGATGCCTGTGCGGTAGATATCGAGAGTCCAAACGCGACGCTAAAAATGATTCGGCTAAAAGTTTTGATATGAATTTCCCCCCCGCAAATAAGTTTACGGAAGGGGCACTAAACTAGTCGATAGATTTCTATATAAAATTGACGCCGCGTGGCGACATTTGTTGTCATAAAGTTAAGACTCGATGAGGGGGGAGTAAAGTCCAATCGATTAAAACAATCCGGTCCATCCACGGCCGGCCAGGCTAGTGGGAATAAATCCTGTAAGTTCTCTTTCCAAAAAGTTGGCTTCTTCCAGAAATAGCGCATGAGACGGGACTTGAGACGGTTCATTTACTCTTACATGGTCGATCAAAACAACCCTGAGCAGTTTCGAGTTGGAGTTCAGTGCATCCGGTGATGAAATTCTGGGCTCTTTAAATTCCAAGCCATCAACTCCCCATGGCTCTCTGCGATACTGAGAGAAGCAGAATCAACGTCGAGATACTCAATAAAAGTTTCAGAAATTTCATAGAGTTCTTCCGCTTAACTTTTTGGAAAAATTTAAGAAATCTGTTTATTGGGATTCTTGTTTGTTTGATTCATTTGAATACTCCTTTAATTGTTTCATCTGTTCGACTATTCAACTGGCCCGCATCTCGAGTTGGGCCGGTAGATTTTCTGGGGGAGTTCCCAACCCTAGGTTTGGAGGCAGGTTTTTTGCGTGAAGTTGCTTTTTTTCGAGAAGATTTCCTTTTCATAGATTTTGTCTCGTTAAATTAATTAATTTGATTTCAATATGGTCAATAGTGAGAATTAGAGACCATTCAACTCGCGGGAAATACTAGCTTAAGTGAGGCTCTGAGCTTGGGAATTAGGCACATCAAATCGCATTGGAGCAATCCGCCAGCGCGGATCAAGAATGGATTTAACTAATGCATCTACATCCCGAATGACATCGACAGCAAAACTGAGACTAAGCACGTTGAAAAATTAAAAATGGATGCGAAAGGAAAAGAGTTCTTCCGCACGATATGCACAAACTGAAATCTGCCTTGCGAGTTCACACGCCTCATAATTTGTTACCCTATTCCCCTCCCGACCTTATAATTAGAGCAATTTCCAGGCCAAACCGAGCTTGCTTTTAACCTGATTTAAACTATTTGCGCTCAGGTTTGGCAACTTTCCCCGCGACATGAATGTTCCATGCAATTTTTGCGGACTAAAAGAATCTCTTAAAAATTAGGCTTTGTTCTGAATTTTTGAGCTCATCGAACGGCTTCTGAACGCTTATGCGCTTATTTTTTATCAAGATTCTTTGAACTTTTTCTTTAGAATCTAAACCTTCATAAGGGCCGCGATTGGCGTTGAAATTCTAAAAGATGTAATTTCAAAAGTTACTGTCTTTCAAGGTCATGTTGCTATGGAAATCTATGGGGGGCCATTGTTCAATTTGGTCGGGGCGAGAGGATTCGAACCTCCGACCCCCAGTTCCCAAAACTGGTGCTCTAGCCAGGCTGAGCTACGCCCCGATCTGGAAGAGGGTAGCGAAAAAGCTTTAAAAATCTATGGCTAAGCTATGGAAATTTCAAAAAAATGCTAATCGGAGAATAAGGAATTGGCGATCGAATGCCAATACGGGTAGTTAGGCATTCATATGGAAATAACCACCTCATCAGGCTCTCCCTCGTTTGAGACCAGCGTCAAGCCCGGTCGTAAGCGCATCCTTGTAGTAGATGATGAGGCCGATATTCGTGAGCTCCTTCGCTATAATCTGGAGCAAGAAGGCTTTCAAATTGAAGCCGTCGCGGACGGCGAAAGAGCACTGGATTTCCTCAAGAAAAATCGAGTGGATTTGGTATTGCTCGATTTAATGCTTCCCGGGTTGCCTGGACTCGAGCTTTGTAAGCAACTCAAAAGACAGGCGGATCTTGAGTCCATTCCGATCATTATGATTTCAGCCAAGAGCTCAGAAACCGATATCATCGTTGGCCTCGAGCTGGGTGCTGATGACTATATTACGAAGCCATTTTCACCCAAGGAAGTCATCGCTCGAGTTAAGGCGATTTTTCGAAGAATCGATGAAAAGCGCACCTCTGAACCGCAGAAGGAACTTCGCTTCGAAGAGCTCGTGATCGATGTGCCTCGACATGAGGTAAAAATTGAGGGCAAGGAAGTTAAGCTTACAACAACCGAGTTTAAGATTCTTCAATGCCTCATGAGTCGACTCGGGCATGTCTTTAGTCGCGATGAATTGATCGACTTTGCTTTGGGCAAAGATATTTCGGTTGTCGACCGCACGGTCGATGTTCACATCACCAATTTACGAAAAAAGATCGGTCGCTTTGGACCTTCGATCGAAAGCATCCGAGCTGTGGGCTATCGCTTTAAAGACAGTCCTAGAGCGAGCTGAGACCACTCATCATGAAATTCGTTCTCGTTCTCGTCATTCTGTCTGTCTGTATCTGGGCCGCACTTCAATTTCGAAAGATCAAACAGAAACTCGAAGAAAAAGATCGGGAGATCGACGCACTTGAAAGACGAGGAAGCGAGTTCGTAGCCAATGTTTCTCACGAACTCAAAACTCCACTGACTTCGATCAAGGGCTTTGCCGAGACTTTGAGAGCTGGAGCACTTCGAGATCCCCAGCGCGCTGTGGAATTTTTAACTCGCATTGAAGAGAATGCCGAGCGCCTTTCGATGCTCGTGAATGATATTTTGGATTTGGCCAAGATTGAATCTCCCAATATGTATTTGGAATGTGAGAAATTTGATCCGTCTCGTGTTATCGCTGAAATTAAAAAAGATTTTGATTATCCCCTCAGTCAACGGCGCCAAGATTTAAAAGTGAAGGCTGCGGTCAACGAGGTCTATGCAGACCGAAGGCTTTTTGATCAAGCGATTCGAAATTTAGTGGTTAATGCGCATCGCTATTGCCCCGAGGGCGCTCAAATCGAAATTCAATCGTCGAGCGTAAGCGAACAGGGCAGGCACTACGTTAAGTTCGTTGTTTCTGATAACGGGCCTGGAATCAGCCCTCACGATCTGCCCCGTATTTTTGAGAGGTTTTATCGGGCCGACAAATCCAGAAATCGCCTTTCAGGTGGAACGGGTCTGGGGTTGGCAATTGTCAAACACATAATGCTATCTCACGGCGGCTTTGTAAGAGCTGCAAGCGAGCCCCTCAAGGGGGCAGCATTTTCGATGTTCTTTCCCTTGGAATCAGGCACACACACTCAATCTTAATCTTCCTTTACTGACTTTTGATCATCCTTATTTGGCCCTGACTTCAAGAATCCCTTAAAAAGGAAATACCGATGAAAGGGGCTTTTAAATGAAATTAATTTATCCATGTCTTTGGTTGTTAACTCTTGGATTGGCCGGATACGGCACGAGTCTTTCTGGCGAAAATATTCGCGGGAGAGTTTTGGTGGACGGATCATCCACTCTCTTTCCAATTTCAGAAGCGGTGGGAGAAGAGTTTCAGAAACTTAACCCGAAAGTAAAAGTTTCGATTGCGATGTCAGGGACCGGCGGCGGTTTTAAAAAGTTTTGTAAGGGAGAAGTCGATATGACGGGGGCGTCTCGACCGATTGAGAATCCAGAGATCGACGCGTGTTCCAAACTCGGGAATAAATTTATCGAGCTTCCCGTTGCCTATGACGGCATTGCGATCGTGGTTCATCCTAAGAATGATTGGGCAAAGACTCTCACAACGGCCGAACTCAAAAAGATTTGGGAATCTGGAAGTACCATCAAAAATTGGAAGGATGTTCGCGCGGGCTTTCCCGACATGAAGCTCACATTGTTCGGCCCTGGTCCAGATTCTGGAACCTTTGATTATTTTACAAAGGTGATCAATTTGAAGGAGAAGTCATCGAGGACGGATTTTACGGCGAGTGAATCGGATGATGTTTTGGTTAAAGGCGTTAGCGCTGAAACGGGAGGGCTTGGGTATTTTGGTGTGGCTTATTATGAAGCCAATCGATCGAAGCTCGGGTTGGTGGGAGTTGATGCCGGCAAGGGAGTGGTCTACCCCACAAATGTATCAATCGCGTCGGGAACCTATGCCCCACTTTCGCGACCGCTCTATGTTTACGTTTCTCTGAAGGCTTCTTCACGTCCAGAGGTGAAGGCGTTTGCAGAGTATTATTTGAAGAATGCCGGGGTACTCTCTGCCGAAGTTGGATATGTGAGCCTGGGAAAATCTTTGTATGATGCAGCGATGATTCGTCTTACGAACGGGACGACAGGCTCGATCTACACTGAGAGTGCAGCGGATTCAAAAGTTATTCAGTCGTCGGGTAAGTAGGAAATCGGAGGGGATTGTGGAGGCAGCGTTGATGACGAGCACGGGGGATTCTTCGGAATCCTCCTCGCTGCCGATCGGTCAACCAAGTCTCAATAAAAGTCTCGGGAGGGCTTCACTCTCTGCTTCAGAATTAATTTCTCACATTCTTGTTCGCGGAGCGGCTCTTTTAACAATCGTCACTACTTTGGGGATTCTTTGGGTTCTGGTCTCAGAGGTTGGACTCTTTTTTTCAAATATTGGAGTATTGGATTTTCTCTTTGGGCTTGAGTGGAGCGCTCTGATCGAGCCGCGTAAGTTTGGGGTGATTCCCCTGGTAACCGGCACATTAATGATCGGACTGGGAGCGGCAGCATTTGCAGTTCCGATCGGAGCGGGCTGCGCCTTATTTTTGAGCGAATACGTTCGAGGACGAAAGAAGCAGATACTTAAGTCCATTGTGGAAGTATTGGCTGGCATTCCTTCCGTCGTTTACGGATTTTTTGCTCTCTCTTATGTGACTCCACTTTTAGGAAAGATTTTTCCGGAGATTCAGTTTTTTAATGCTCTTAGCGCTGCGATCGTTGTGGGGATGATGGTCATTCCGACGATTGCGTCGATGAGTCAGGATGCGTTTGAGGCCGTGCCTCGAGAACTACGCGACGCTGCTTACGGATTGGGCGCAAGAAAATATCAAGTTGCCACCACAGTTGTTTTTCCAGCAGCCCTGTCTGGTTTCATCGCGTCAGTTATTTTGGCCTTTGCTCGAGCGATTGGAGAGACAATGGCCGTTACTCTTGCAGCCGGATCGACTCCGAATCTCACATGGAATCCACTTGAGAGCGTGCAAACAATTACAGCCTATATCGTTCAGGTGAGTCTGGGAGATACCCCATCAGGCACAATCGAATACTCGAGCATTTTTGCGGTTGGGTTAGTTTTATTTGGGATGACTCTCTTTATGAATCTTACGGCGCAGCTCGTCGTGAAGAGATTTCACGAAAGGTATCACTAATGACGCTGTGGCAGAGAATAAAATCAGAGATTGTTCGAATGGGTGGATTGCTTACGCTTTTGATCTGCTTTGGATTTTTGCTTCTTCTCCTTGTAGATGTTTTAGGCGACGGACTTCCAACTCTGTCTTGGGATTTTTTGGTAAATTTTCCGTCGAGATTTCCAGCAAAGGCCGGAATTGCTTCTGCGATTGCAGGAACGCTCTGGGTGATGTTTTTTACTGCCGTCTTTGCGGTGCCTCTGGGGGTGATGAGCGGGATTTATTTGGAAGAATATGCGAGTTCCAATTGGTTTACGAATCTGATTCGAGTGAATATCCAGAATCTTGCAGGAATTCCCGCCATTATTTATGGAATGCTCGGCTTGGCTGTTTTTGTGCGATGGATGGATCTGGGACGAAGCGTTTTGGCCGGTGCACTGACGATGGCGCTCATGATTCTTCCCACGATCATCATTGCAACGAGTGAGGCCATCAAAGCCGTTCCCGATTCTCTGCGAATGGCGGCCTACGGAGTGGGAGCTTCGCGAGTTCAAGTTGTCTGGTCGCATGTGATTCCGCAGGCTCTTCCTGGAATGATGACGGGAGTGATTTTGGCCCTTTCTAGAGCCATTGGAGAGGCGGCACCATTAATATTGGTGGGAGCACTTTCGTTTGTGGCATTTATGCCCTCGGGTCCCATGGATTCATTCACCGTTCTAGCAATTCAGATTTTCAATTGGGCGGGTAGACCTCAGGATGAATTTCGTATGATTGCAGCGAGCGGAATTATTTTGTTGTTGGTGATTACGCTTGGCATGAATGCGCTAGCGATTTATTTAAGAGCCCGTTCAGTGAAGTTGAGCTAGGAGAAATTAATGAGTGGTTTACTCACAAAGGACCTCAGTATTTTTTACGGCACCAAGCGGGCCGTGCAAAATGTAAGTTTAGCCTTTCCGAGTTATTCTGTGACAGCCCTGATTGGCCCCTCAGGATGTGGAAAGTCGACATTTTTGAGAGCGCTCAATCGAATGAACGATTTTATTCCCCACTGCAGTATCACGGGGGAAGTTCAGTTCAATGGTCAAAACATTTACCATCCTCAAGTGGATTCAGTGCTTGTGCGACGGCAGATAGGAATGGTTTTCCAAAAGCCAAATCCCTTTCCCAAGACGATTTTTGAGAATGTTGCTTGGGGGCCCAAACGTGCGGGAATTTCGTCATCGGTGATTCCCCGCTTGGTTGAAGAAAGTTTAAAAGCGGCGGCTCTTTGGAGCGAGGTGAGCGATCGCTTAAACTCCCCAGCGCTTGGTCTGTCGGGTGGTCAGCAGCAGAGACTCTGCATAGCTCGAGCCATTGCGATGAAGCCATCGGTTTTACTCATGGACGAGCCATGCTCGGCCTTGGACCCGATCGCCACAGCGAGAATCGAAGAGCTGATCGGGAATCTGAAGCAGAAGTTTACGATTGTGATCGTGACTCACAATATGCAGCAGGCTGCTCGAGTCTCTGACACCACGAGTTTTTTCTTAAATGGTGGTGTGATCGAGACGGGTGAGACCAAATCCTTTTTCACACGTCCTGAAAAGGTCGAGACAGAAAATTATCTAACCGGTAAATTCGGCTGATGAGTTCAAAGCATTTCTCAGCGCAGTTTGAAGAAGATTTGACTAAGCTCAAGGATTCTCTGCTTTTAATGGGCGGCACAATTGAATCCATGCTCAACGAAACTCACGAGGCTCTTTTGAGAAACGATGCAAATTTGGCAAGGCGCGTGATTCACCGAGATGTTGAAGTCGATAATCTCGAAAAAGTTGTAGATCAACAGGCTCTTCAAATTTTGGCACTTCGTCAGCCCGCGGCCATCGATTTAAGATTTGTGACGTCGGCATTTAAAATATGTACGGACCTCGAGAGAATGGGCGACATCCTGGTTAATATCTGTGAGCGCATTTGTGAATTGGCAGAAGTTGAGCAATTGAAGCCTTATGAAATTTTGCCGGAGATGATGCAGACGGTACGAAGAATGATTTCACTTTCTCTCGATTCCTTTGTGAACCAGTCGACAGAAACGGCTGCAGAAGTTTTGGAAAGCGACCAGAAGGTCGACCAGATGACGCGAGAAATTTTTTCGGAACTCGTTCTTTTAATGAAGTCGCATGAGAATGCTGTGGAAAGAGGTCTAAAACTTTTCTTTATCACGAAACATTTAGAGCGATTGGCAGATCACTCGACAAATATTGCAGAGCAGGTGATTTTTACAGTGAAGGGCTTGGATATCAGACATTCGCATGCCCCTGGCCCAACCCCATCTTCAATTTAATCTTCCTGAACTTTTTCGTAAGCGCGGATGCTTTGGTCAACCCATTCAGGCTTTTTTTGTTCGTCCGTTGTGAGTTCCAGTTGAGCAAAAACATCGTGGCTAATATCGCCTTCATCCACTTGAGCTACTGGGCTCAATTTTCGGCCAAAGTAATGAGTTTGAATAAGCCAATTGATATCCACTCTATCGGCCTGAACGGGCATCACTGAGACTCCCGATCGAAACTCAACATCGGCAATGGCTCGATGATCTTGAGGATTGAGCATCGCCAAAAGGAGTCGCTTAGTTCCGTTCGAATTGATCAACTTCAAGGGGAAGACAAAATACTTGCGGCAAAGATCCTTCATTTCAAATTCTGCTGGGACCTGCACCTTTGCATGGTGTGACTGAAGGTTGAAAACTGGGATCTGCGTTCCGGGGTTCATTGTCGTTTTCATCGTCGTAGCCTCCCTTAGCCCGTTGGCTTCAATTTCTAACGAGATGATGTACTTCAGGATTTATGCCATAGCGGTGTCCTGCAGCAAGTATTGGATTTTATTGATCTACGCAGGGCCTCATGTGCACGAATTTACACGCTTTTGGCGTCATAAACTTGACAGAGCGTCACCGATTCTGCGCGCTTGGGGTCAGGGCACTTTGGGGACAGGTAAGAATCTTACCTGTCCCCAAAGTGCCCTGACCCCTACTTCGATGTGATATCGCGGTCGCCACCTCGCGATGTCTGAGGAATGAAGTCTGCTTCCATTTCGTCAGGCGGGAGTGGAGGAATTGGATCTTCATTCTTATAAGCATTGAGAACATAGGATCGAATAGGGGTCTCATCCAAAAGGGGTCGGGAAAGATCCGATTTGCTGACGAAGAGCAGATTTCGAGGTGCGGTCGAATAGACCTGAGCCGCCATCAGACCTTGGCTGGGATTTTTAAATCGCTCTTGATAAATATTGAGACTGCCATCCTTCAGTTGCTCGACCGTAAACGAAGGGCTGGCAGAAAATGAAGAATCCGGCAGGTCAACAACCGGCAAAATAACAACGTAAAACTCATTGCCAGCGCGCTTAGCGAGATTGTGAATCACTCCGTCGAACTTTCGATCCCCCGATCCCTTAAATGTCTCCAGATCAAAAAACTTTTTGTTCTCTAAGCTTGTCGGAATATCGATCAAATTAAATGATCTTCCCGTCAATAAATGGCCTAAGAGATTTTTTCTGAGTAACGCATTTTCAGCAAACTCACGTCGATAGGGATCCATTGAAGCCAAGACGTGCTGGATCTCATGACCAGTGAGACTCAATCTCTTTTCGGCTGCCTGATTGTTCTCAGAAATCCACAAATACAAACCTCGGCTTCGAAGTCTTTTGTTGGTGGTCACCAGGTGATTTGAGACCAGAGATTCTACTCGAGGGTTCTCGTTGCCCTTTCGCACAGTGCGAGAATTTTGGCTTAATGTCTTGCTGATCGTTTTTGCCAAAACTTTGAGTTCATCCTGACGAGTTTCCCAAGCTCTTGCATCGGGAGAACTAGCAGTAACCAGGCCAACAAATAGACTCATTAAAATATTCATTTACTCTTTGCCCTTCTCTTTTGGGATTTGTGAGGGCAGCTCTTTTTCTGGCAGTCCCCGTATAGCTCCATCCGATGATCAACCAAACGAAATCCTAATTTCGTTGCTGACATAGTTTGAAGCTCCTCAATCTCATCGTTCTTAAATTCAAAGATTTCGTCGCACTGAAGGCAAGTTAAATGATCATGATGTGAATAAGGGGCGACTTCATAACGTGCTGCGCCAGATCCGACTTTGGTTTCAGACAAAATATTCAAACGAGCGAGCAGGTGGACGGTTCTATAAATAGTAGCGACCCCAATCGATTCAAATTTTTTGTGAATCTGATATTCGAGATGTTGGATCGTCCAATGACCTTTGAGTGAAAGGATGAATTTGACCAAATTCTTCCGGGTCTCAGTAAGTCGAAATCCATCCGATTTGAGCTTTAAAAATGATTCTTCAAATATATTAGCCATCAAGATCTCGAATTCGAAATGGCGGACTTCGCAAGCGTCTTTCCTAAATCCCAAATTCCGCCAGGCACAGTATGAAGGAGTTCCATCGTTTTGCGAAACGAAGAAAGAAAGTACTGAACGTCTTCATCGGTCATCACAATGGGAGGCAAGAATTTTATAATATCCTGATTGTGGCCAGACGTTTGACTTAGAATCTTGAAATCTCGGATCAGCGGGATCGTAACAAGCTGAGGAAAGAGCCCCTTATTCAATCCATGGATTAAGTTCCAGGCGACTTTAAATTTAAAGCTTGAGGGCGACTTGAATTGGACACCAATCATACAGCCCCGACCACGAACTTCGTCCATCATTTCAAAGTCTGGAATCATGGCTCCGAGTCCCTCGATCAAAGCGGCTCCAACTTTCGTCGCACGTTCGAGCATATTTTCATTGTCCAATACCCAAAGCGCAGACAATCCCATTGCCGCCGACAGAGAGTTCTTTCCAAATGTGGATGAATGAACCACGCAGCGATCCATTCGGGAGAATACGCTGCTAAATATTTCGTCGGTTGCAATCACCGCACCAGTCGGAACAAGTCCGCCGCTCAATGCTTTTGAAAGCAAAATAATATCGGGCGCAAGATTGTCATATTCAAATGCGAAGAATTTACCGCATCGACCCATTCCAGTTTGAACTTCGTCAGCGATTGTCAGAGTTCCATATTTTGCACAGAGAGCTTCGGCAGATTTCAAGAATCCAGCGTCTGGAATAAATATGCCCTTTCCCTGAATGGATTCGTAGATGAATCCAGCAACATCCTTTTTTTTCAGTTCTGTCTCGAGAGCTTCTAAATCATTAAACGGAATTTTGTTGCAAGAGGGAAGGAGGTCGCCGAATCCCTCACGAAATTCATCATTACCCATCACAGAAAGTGCACCAACGGTTAGGCCATGAAAGCCATGATCCAAAAATAGAAATCGATTTCGCTTAGTGTGCGCCTTCGCAAATTTTAATGCCGTTTCAACTGTTTCTGCCCCAGTACTTGTAAAATAAACTCGACTTGGTTTCGGTGCGCGATTTGCAAGATTTTTTGCAAGCTCACCACTCAAATGAGGGCAATCCATTTGAACCATATTGGCGTCTTTGAGATCGAGCATCTCTCGCATCGTTTGAACCATAACAGGGTGATAGCGCCCAAAGTTAAAGACACCATATCCCGAAAGCATATCCAAATAACGAACCCCATCTTGATCCCAGAGATACTGGCCTTCGCCTTTCACATAATATTTATCGAATCCGATAGTCTTAAGAACTTTGGGTAGCTGCGGATTCATATATTTTAAGTGATTCTCGAACCGGGAAGTTTGATTGCTCAAAATGCTTCGAATCGAAAATGTGGGTGATAAATTAGAGCTGAGGATCCCAGGGCTTGCGGCTGACATAGGTCTCTAAAGCACCAAAAAACCGCTCTAATGTCCAATGGACACTAAGGTTGTAAACAAACCCCAGAACGTGCTAATCAATGCCCTCATGAGGGTAGGGTTTTTAAGTCTTCTATTCGGACTGAGCCTCTTTTCTTTATCGGCTCAGAATTTGAGTTTTCAGAACCCGCAAATGCCCTACTCGGACTGCGTCCGGAATCTGCGAACTTTGCCCCCCTTGTTGGCCAGTTTTGAACCCGCAAGTCTGCCGTTTGGATTAGCGAACGGGACTCTGCTGGCGGGCGCAGAAGAATTTCAGAAAGAGAAACTGGGTCTCAGTCGACTCCTTCAGATTTATGAGAAGGCTGGAGTGTTAAAGCCTAAAGATATGCCCGATTTTCGAGCTGCATTCAGGGCGATGCGAACTTTCGACGAGGAAATGTCTCGACTGGGCCAAGAGAGTCCTAGGCCGGACTATGTGGCGAATCCCGATATTGTTCCCCCGGGTCCCATCGATTTAAAAAAGATATTAAGAGACGGCGACATTATTTTATCAAGAGGCCGCCCCGAGAAATCCATTGGCTCTACAATTGCCACGATTGTGGGTGATGCCTTAAGCGACTCCCAGTTTTCGCATGCTCAAATTGTACGAGTTTCTGGGGATGGGCTCGTGCGAATCGAAGCTCTCATCGAAGACGGCACAAAGATTCGATCATGGGAAGACTTTGAAAAGGGCGAAAAGGTTCGCTATTTAATTCTGAGATTTAGTGATGCCGAAATCATGAGCAACATTCCTCAATTTAGAACAATAGTAAAAATGGGCGATCCCTGGTTTTTGCAGATGCTGGGAGTTGAGAATGATCGGAGCATTGAACATCCCGGAGATTTTGAAGTGGATCCTCGGATGACACCCGTTCTGGAATATCGAGATCCAGTTTTGGCACACGAGGCTCTTCTTGGTCAGGCGATCATGCATTTCGTCTTTGAAAAATTGAATCAGGGTTATCGGATTCGGCCAAGCCTAGGAAATATTTTTGTTCGCGAGGGCATTTGGAGACTACGCCAACTTCCCGAATGGATGTGGCGCTGGATTCCGAATGTGAGAAAGTTGGAAAATGCTTTTCCCGACTATATTAGTCAGAATCAAATTCAAATCATTGTCTCTCTTCAAAATTTGTTTAAGCGGTTTTTCAAAGAACTGAATGAAGTGGATGATCCAAAGGCAGCAATGGGCTGGAATCAGCTAAATGAGGCGCTAGAAAAAATATTCAGAATGAACGCTTCAAACGTTCAAAAGTATTTGTATTTTGAGAATCCAGATGAGCCAGCGAGTCTACCGGCGCCCCCGATCGGTGGGGAACTGATGATTCGATCTCTTCTCTTCTAAAAAATCTGTAGCGCGATTTGAATCTTGGCGTCGTCGATCTCGAAGTCTTGCCTATTCTTAAGTGAGAGCGAGTCTTTCATTTCCAGAGACTTCGCAAGTGTCTGTTCAGAGATATAGTCTTTAAACTTCTCGACTGCCTCTTTCAGTTCACCATTGGCGTGAATCTCCAATTGGATTCGATCATCGAGCTGCAATCGAGAATCCTTGCGAAGCTTTTGAACGCGGTTCACAACTTCACGAGCGAGGCCTTCGAGCTCTTGATTTCGATCAATCGACGTATCGAGCGAAACGATAATAGTCGAACTCGCCGCGACGGGATGCTGGCTCTTCACAACAGTACGCTGAATGCGCACATCCTCTAAACTGATGTCGAGTCCTGCGATAGAAATTCTCTCGCCAGAGTCGAGCCTTTGAATGTCGGCATACGAAAGTTTTGCCAAACTCCCAGAAATCTCATTCATTTTTGGGCCTGCCTTGCGTCCCAAGGTCGCGCCGTTAGGGCGAGCAGCCAATTGAACAAATCTCTCTTCGTCGTGCTGGTAGGTCACCTTCTTCACGTTCAATTCAGACTGAAGATAGGATTCGAGGGGTTTCAAACTCTCGATGATGCTTTTGTTTCGGTGGACGACGATCAGCTCCTTGAGTGGAACTTTAACTTTAATCTTTGATTGATCTCTAAGATTTCGAGCGAGAAAAATCGTCTCTTCCAAAACCTTTACGCCCTGCTCAAGATTCTTCTGAATTAATTTTTCGTCCGCCAGAGGAAATTCATCCAGATGAACAGATTCCTTAGATTTCTCACCAGTTATGAGAAGATATATTTTGTCGGAGAGGAAAGGTGCGAAGGGAGCCATCATTCGCGAGAGGCAATGCAAAACCGCGTAAAGCGTATCGAATGCGGATTTTTTATCTTCAGTAAATCCTTCGTCCCAAAATCTGGAGCGATTCAAACGTATATAGGTATTCGTGAGGTCTTCGATAAAAATCAAAAGTTCAGGCACCACATTGTAGAGGTGGTAAGCGGCCATTTCTTTCTCAATATTTGCCAGTAGAGTTTGGAGTCTCGAAACGATCCAGCGATCCAAAATATTCTGCGACATGGCGGCATTCGCCATAAAATCGCTTGAAGCTTTATAGCCGTCGATTTTTGCGTAGGAGTCAAAGAAGGTATAGGCATTCCACCATTTGAGAATCACTCGTCGTACGATGTCCTTTACGCCTGCTTCCGAAAAGCGGAGTTCGTCTGCGCGAATGGCCGGCGAATCAATCAAGTAGAGTCTTAGTGCGTCTGCCCCGTGCCGATGCATCACTTCATTGGGGTCGGGGTAGTTTTGCAATCGCTTGCTCATTTTTTTGCCGTCTTCTGCAAGAACCATCCCGTTTACAATGACATTCTTGAATGGAATTTTATCGAAGAGAATCGTTCCCAAAACGGAGAGAGTATAAAACCAGCCACGAGTTTGATCCAAGCCTTCCGCAATAAAATCCGCAGGAAACCGAGAAGCGAATTCTTTCTCATTCTCAAAGGGATAGTGGCTCTGGGCATAGGGCATCGCCCCGCTCTCAAACCAACAATCTAAAACTTCAGGGATGCGTTTGAACTTCTTTCCGTTTTTCGTAATGATCAAATCATCCAAATGCTCTCGATGGATATCTGAGAACTTTTTACCCGTCAAATTTTCAAGCTCAGCAACACTCGAAATGCAAATGTATTCGCGCTTTTCTTCGGGGTCTTCAAATGATTCCCAGAGGGGGATTGGATTTCCCCAATATCGATTTCTAGAAATATTCCAATCTCGAGCGCCGTCGAGCCATTTGCCAAAGCGACCTTCTCGAAGATGCTCCGGTACCCAGTGAGTTTGACTCAAATTATTCTTTACCAATCGATCGCGGACTTCTTCCACTCGGACAAACCAAGAGCTAGAAGCGCGGTTGATGAGCGGCGTATCCGTTCGGTAACAAAATGGATAGGAATGCTGCAGAACGTCCTGTTTGTGGAGTCTTCCGGCAGTCTTCAGATCTCCAATAATTTTTTTGTCCGCATCTTTGACGTAGAGATTTGCGTAGGCAGGGATCTCAGAAGTGAATTTTCCAAAGCGATCGACAGGACAAACGGGCTTTATTCCAACTTTTTGAGCAGCCGTATAATCATCTTCTCCAAATCCGGGAGCAATATGCACGATTCCGGTTCCGTCTTCGGTCGTTACATGCTCGGACGAAATGACAGAGAACGCTGGCTTTGGCGTTTGAGCAAAAAAATCAAAAAGCGGTTCATAATCCATGCCAACGAGTTCAGATCCCTTTTGTGTCTTTAAAATTTTGAAGGAGTCTTTTTTAAAATACTTATCGATTAGATTCTCCGCGAGAATGAACCTTTTGCCTTCAGCTTCGAGTGTGACATACGGAATATCCTTCCCAACGGCGAGAGCGAGATTGGAAGGAAGAGTCCAGGGAGTGGTCGTCCAAGCAAGAATCGAGACCGACGGATCTTTTTTAAGGGGAAAGCTGATCGTAATCGCAGGGTCTTGAACATCTTGATAGTTGAGGCCAGATTCGAAATTCGAAAGGGGAGTTCCAAGGGCCGTTGAAAATCGCATGACCCGGTAGCCCCGATAGATGAGCTTCTTTTTCCAAAGCTCCGAGATAATCCACCAAACGCTCTCCATGAATTTGAGGTCCATGGTTTTGTAGTCATTTTCAAAATCCGCCCAGCGTCCCAGCCTATTAATTGATTTTTGCCATTCATTCACAAATCGCAAAACAATCTCTCGGCATTCATGATTATATTTGGCGATTCCAAATTTCTCGATCTCGTCTCCAGATTTGAACTGAAACTTTTTATCAATTTCTTGTTCAATAGGAACGCCGTGACAATCCCAACCCCATCGCCGCTCAACTTGGTAGCCACGCATCGTCCAGTAACGAGGAACAATATCTTTCAATGTACTGGCCAAAAAATGTCCGTAATGCGGAAGGCCTGTAGCGAAAGGGGGCCCATCAAAGAAATTAAAATGCGGCTTCTTCGGATCAACTGACTTCTGAAAAATCTTAAGAGCATTCCAGCGCTTCAGAATTTCTTCTTCCATCTTGGGAAAGCTGATTTGTTCAGGGGCGGGCCCGGTACTCATTTCGAAGAGGTTAGCAAGCCTTGATGGCCTACTCAAGCACGGCTGGAGGCGATTCCTTGAGATAGAGCGCGTCCGTTAAACTTTTGAGCCGCTGTGTGATCGAAACTTTATAGGGCGCGGGATTATGAGGGCGCTTAATGTCTGATCGTACTTGAGACATTCTTTGAGAGCTGAATTGACGCTTCTCACTCAAAGTTCGCGAGTCCAACCACTTTCCATTTTCAAAGAGAGGCTTCAAAAGGCTTTCGACTTGAGAGGGGATCACGACGGCCTTCTTAAAAGGATCGCTTGGGTGAAGCGCCTCAATTTCTTTGCCGGCTAAGGGAGCCTGCTCAGAGGCTGCGCTCATGACGTCGATGAGCATTTCATGATCTTTACCAAAGAATCGGTAAACATTTTTTGCCGCAGGGAGAACCAACTTATCGGTCTGCTGCGAAATCTTCATTCGAGGATGTCCGTTCAGCTCAACTAATTTGAAGACACCTCCCAGGGCTGGTTGGCCTGCCGACGTGACGAGTTGAGTTCCCACTCCATAGGCGTCAATGCAAGATCCCTGTTCTTCCAGGCTTTCAATGGTCTTCTCATCCAGATCATTGGATGCAAAAATCTGAGCTTCGCTGAATCCAGCTTCATTCAACATCTTTCGTGCGGCCTTCGACAAATAAACTAAATCCCCAGAATCGAGTCGAATTCCGGCGGGCTTATGTCCGTTCTTTCTGAGACATTCAAAAGTCTTGATAGCGTTCGGAAGGCCCGATCTCAAGGTATCATAGGTATCGACCAAAAGAAGTGCAGTGTCGGGAAAGCTGGAGGCATAGGCCATGAATGCATCAAGCTCTCCGCTCACAAAACTCTGAACAAACGAATGAGCCATCGTTCCTACGACTGGAATTCCCAAATCCATTCCCGCCTGAACATTGGAAGTCGCATCGAATCCGCCTAAGAAACTCGATCGGCTGGCGGTCATCGCACCATTCGGTCCCTGGGCTCGGCGAAGTCCAAATTCCACGAGACTTTTATTTTTTGCGACCAATTTAATCCGATGTGCACAGGTTGCCACCAGCGTCGCAAAGTTAAGAGCGTTTAAAACAGAGGATTCCAGAAGTTGAATCTTCATGAGGGGTCCGCGAATTTGTATGAGAGGCTCTTTGGCGAAGACTACTTCGCCCTCTTGCATTGCAAGAATTTGAATATCTTTCAAATGAAGAGCTTTTAATTCATCAAAAAAAGTTTCAGACGCATTGGAGAAAGCGGGCAGTGAACGTAGGTATTTGAGATCTTCAGAGCTAAGATGAAATTCATCGAGAATTTTTTTCAGGAGGTCAAAGCCGCCGAAGATGGCGAACTCTCCCTTGAAAGGACATCGTCTAAAAAATCCTTCGAAGACCGCATGATCTTTATGTTTGTTGGCTTCAAAGTAGGCTCGAGCCATCGTCAACTGATAAAGATCGGTAAAAAGGACGCTCACCTAGGGCGATTCCGCAGGTTGAATAGCAGAGATTTTGAGTTCAACAAGGGGATCTGAACCTTCCAAGTTTGGAATCTCTTTCCAAGAAACAGCCTTGGAAGAAGAAAAATTTCGCAAAATCCGTTCCACTTTTTGAAGATGCTGAATTCCTTCTTTGGTAGAGGAAATTGAAAGGGAATCGGCCGCAGCCTTGAAGGCAATCTGATTCTTGGATTTATACGTTCGGACCTCACTGATGTATTTTACAAGCAGCTCTCCTGTTTTCTGAGCTTCCTCTTCTGCCGCCAAAAGTTTCTCGGCTCCCGGAATCTCTGTGAGGTGTAGGCTCTCGGCCTTCTCGAATTGCCGAAAATAGAGCTGATAAATCTCTTCGGTAATATGAGGGGCATAGGGAGCATAGAGTTTTAGGAGTGTTAGCAAAATATCATAGACGGTCTGAAAGGCACTGGCAGACTCTTCGGGGCTACCGTCTAGCGCACGGCATTTGACGAATTCAATATAGTTGTCGCAAAAAGCGATCCAAAAGAATTTATCGAGTTCAATTTTCGCACGGTGAAGCTCAAAGGAATCCATCGACTCCGTATAAATTTTGAGAACTTGCTTCATTCGACCGCGAATCCAAAAATCTTCGGCATTCAGAATTTTAGTTTGAGAATTCGGCTTAAAGTTTTCGAGCGACATCAGCGCAAAGCGAGTAGCATTCCAAAGCTTATTGAGGAATTTATTGCCCTCTTGAATGGCAGCTTCGTCAAAGATGGTATCGCTCCCCAGTGAAACTCCAGCGGTCCAGAGTCGCACAGCATCCGCCGAGTGCCGCTCCAATATTTTATCGGGAGCGAATTGTTCGCCGTCTTTTGATTTAGAAATTTTAGTTTTGCGAGCAAAGTCTTGACCTTCCATTTGTGCGCTCTCGACTTTAGATCCAGGTTTTTGAACGTGTCCGCTGATGACCACGTTCTTCCAAGGAACATCCTTAAAATGAAAATAGGACTTTGCGATGGTATAAAACGCCCATGTTCGAATGATATCGTGAGCCTGGGGGCGCATCGACATCGGGAGAAAATTCTCTCGTTCGTCCTTTGAGCCAAATTTCGCATTGATCAAAGGAGTGACCGAACTCGTTGCCCAAGTATCCATCACGTCAGAATCGGCAATCCATTCTCCACTCGGGCAAGGAATGCTGGGTTTGCTTTCGGTGGGATCAATGGGGAGTTCAGCTGCCTCTGGAATATGAATATGTTTTCCATCCTCAGAATACCAAGCAGGAACCGGCACTCCGAACGAGCGCTGCCTCGAAATTGCCCAATCCCAAGAAAGATTCTCGACCCAATTTTCATATCGGTAGCGCATATGTTCGGGCGTCCACTGAATTTTCTGACCCATGGAAATTAACTCCTGCTTCATATCGCAGACCTTAATAAACCACTGAGGCTGAACCAAAAATTCAACGGGTGTTCCGCAGCGCTCATGCGTATTGACCACTCGATCCTTTGCAGGAATTTCTATGACCTTCAAAACAAAATTCTGTGCTTGAAGGGCTTCGATTATTTTTGTCCGAGCTTCAGTAATTTTCATTCCTGCAAACGGACCCGCTACGTCAGTCATCTTTCCGATCTTTGAAATTGCTTCGCGAAGGGGGAGCTTGTGCTGTCGCCACCAAAGGATGTCGGTCGTGTCCCCAAAAGTACAACACATGACGGCTCCAGTACCTTTATCTATTTGAGCCTTTTCATCTTCTAGAATGGGGACTTCGTGGCCGAAGAGTGGAACCTTTGCCGTCTTGCCTTTGAATTTCTTGAATCGATCGTCAGCGGGATTAACGAAAATGGCGACACAGGCGCCTAGTAATTCTGGCCGAGTAGTCGCGATTTGAATTCCATCACTGCCATCAACTGCAAATTCCAAGTGAATGAATTTAGATGCGAGATTCACATCATCAATTTCAGCTTGCGCAAACGAAGTGGTACACTGGGTACACCAAAGAGCGGGCTCTTTGCGGCGTTCAAGTCTATTTTTTTTGTATAAATCGACAAAGGACCACTGCGAAATTTTTTGGCTCGATTCCGAAATGGTAGAGTAGGCGGAGTCAAAGTCGCAAGAGAAGCCCATCAATTGCCAAAGATTTCGAAAGAGCTCCGAATATTTTAGGCCCGTTGCCCGGCAGAGCTCACGAAATTTTCGACGATCGGTTTGGTAGGATTTAATTCCATTGTCTTTTTCTGTCAGAATTTCAGTGGGCAGTCCGTTGTCGTCATAGCCAAAAGGGTAATAGACATTGAAGCCCCGCATTCTTTTGTAACGGCTTAAAATTTCAGTATGCGTATAACTAAACACATGTCCGATATGGAGCTTTCCAGAAACGGTGGGCGGAGGCGTATCAATTGAGAATGTGGGTTTCGAACTCGCGGGGTCAAAGGCATAAAGCTTGGAGCGGTTTAGCTTCCAAAAATCTTGAGATTTGGTTTCTACGAGTTTTGGCTCGTAACGCTTGGGGAAGTTTTCTGCGAGCGACATTTGTCTAGTTGTAGACGACGAGCTTAAGGCCTGTCTTCTGCCATTTTCTTAAGTCGGTAAACTTCCAGATTGTTGGGATGACCGTAACTTCCAACCACGGACTCCAAGGGGTCGATAACATAGAGTGAATAGTCAGAATTATCGCGCTTATGAAAGACGAGATTGCTGCCTAGATAGATGGCCGCATGATCTAGGGCTACAGGGTTTCGAGGGAGCTGGGCATTGAGAAAGAGAAAGATGTCCCCGAATTTTAGGTGAAGTCCCGCTTTCAAGGGGACCATATGAGTCTCTAAAGCGTTCCAAAATTCTTCTCGTTCGATCTTTCGGTCGTCGACCGAAATGTCATGAAATTTTAGCGCAGAGTGGAAGCAGTTGAGTCCCGACTTCCGAGGCTTTAATCCCAAATTGAGATTTGCAAACTTAGGTAGAAGATGTCCGGCATAAGCCAAAATGGGTTCGCCGTCATAGGTATTGGCCAACTCAGCGAATATCCTTTTTTCCAAATCTGGATGTCCAAGGCTCAGGGCTCGAGCTGCGAGGACAGATGCCCGAGGGCTTCCCAAATAGATCCCCAAATTTGCAAAGCCAGTTTTTTCGAACTCTCGCGACCAAGGCATTGGATTGTAAGTCACTGGCGTTAAAGCAGTAACAGCAAGCCGAGGGTCGGGATCCATTCTGAGGAGGCTGAGAACTCCGCGGCAGCGAACCGTAGCCTCAAGATCCTTGAGGTTTAAAAGCAAAATCAAAATTATCCAGGCGCGGCTCATTTGTCCCAGACGTCTTAGCTTGTCCTCTTCGATAATCCTAGGGATGGAGCTAAGTAGCGAATAATTCAGATTATTTTGGGGTTGCAGTCGGCTTAAATTTGGCCCAAAACTTGCTCCTATGATGACTTGGGAGTCCGCAAATGATTTTGTCGCGTAGTTTGAAACTCATCAATCTTCTGCTTCTTTGCAGTTTTTTAGCGAGTACGAACGTCTGGGCAGACCGCGAGATGACCATCGAGCGCGTGGTAAAAGCGGCGGGATCGGCCGTGACCTGCGCCGGAATAATTGCGGCGGTCTTTGGCGGATACTCTGGCACGACCGAGCTCATAGTGGCTGGATCGGCGGCTCTCACTGTAGGATTGGCTTTACCAATGGTATTGGGAGCAGGTGGCCCTGGAAAACCAGCCCCTCACAGATTAGATTCAGGGACTCAGAAGCCAGCCAGTCTGGAAGTCACAGATTTGCCTGTCGGACTTCGTCAGTATTTTATTCCTAAGATGCGCCCACCTTCTCGAGAACTCCCCAAGAACTATGATCCGACAGATCGAAATATCAACCTAGAGTTACTAACTGATTGGGGATTTTGGTGGGTTCCTGGAAATAGATTTTATCGCTACTTTCCAAGTCATGCCGCGGAAGTTCATCGTGAATTGCGCGGACGACAAGGTGTCGTGCCTCAAATTGATTTGAGCCAATATACTACGGAGGAAATTAAAGCATCCATCGAGCGGAGTAGTCGGGAGGACGAAATTGTAGCCCCTCGTCTCCCGGATTCGCCAGGATCAACTCAAACACCTGGTAGTCCCAGCTATTCGGGTGAAGACGATTGATTCGACAAGCTCGATATGGCGAGCGCGCAGTACACTCGTTCAGGCAAATCATACCGACTTGCATGGAATCGCGATTCAATCAAATTGTGGAAGCCTACAAAGTTTTGAAAGACGCGGGATTAGTGCAGTAGTGGGCAGTAAAGGGATCGAACCTTTGACCCTCGCCTTGTAAGGGCGATGCTCTACCAGCTGAGCTAACTGCCCGAGCACGCGATCATGAAACACCCAGGCTCAGAACTCAACTGGTTTAATATTGAACTTTTAGTTTTGCCAAAGTCGATTCAAAGCGATCTTGAAAGGCCGGGCTTAATACATCCGTGCAAACCGCGTATCGAAGCATCGGATCTGGTCCGCCGTCAGGAGCCTGTCCTGTAAAGTGCACGCCCACGAGTCCCGTCTCTGTAATAATTTTGCGGTTGGCCACTTCGGAAAGGGGCGCCCCGCTGGCCATCGATTCCTTTACCAAATCCACACCCAAAACCGATCTGGGGCATTTCCAAAGAGTAAAAAATCCTGCATCTGTTTCGCACGCTCTCTGAAATCCAGCCGCCTCAAATTTGGAAGTGACGTATTTGAGTCTCCGGGCATAAAGATCCTGAAGATTTTTCAAAACTTCCTGAGTGAGAATCTTGTTCTTAAAAAACTCTGCATACGCGGCCATAAGAAATGGAACCGGCCCTGAATCAGTATTGCCTTTGATGAGCAGATAGTCCTCGATGAATTCCTTGGTACCAACCATGGCTCCAAGCCGTGCGCCCGGATCGTTAAAGGATTTGCTGACAGAAAATAATTCGACCCATTCCAAATTGGGAAAGTCCTTCGCCACGCTCATCAGCGAAGTATGATTTTGTGATGCAAGCGCCGTATAAGCTCCGTCATTGGCAAGTCGAGTTCCGCGCTCTAAACAAAGTTCAATGAGTTCTTTCCACTCCTCAGCTCGAGCGCCAACGGCCGCTGGATTTCCGGGACGGATTACAAAAATCAATTCAGGCCATTTTGCATCATGGGCTTCAAGCTCTTGTCGCAGCCGCTTCACATTCAGCCGCATATTTTCACTTGAGTAGAGAGGCCAAACCGTTCTGTTGGATGCCAAATACGAATTCGTCCACGTTCCAATAACATCGTATGCCGGCAAATTAGAAACCAGATGGAATTTTTTTCTCGTCTCTGCATGAGGAAGATGAAGGCCACAGGCCAATGGAAGAAGGGCGGAGGCAGTTTTTATCCCAGCAATGGGAGTTGCTCGCAGATGTGGAAAGTCCTGCACATTCAGCTTTGTATGTGACTCAACCATCCCCTCGGCAAATTGATTTAAATTCTTATCCTCAGCATAAGTGTGAAAATCATAGGCAGGATTTTTAGCATATTTGGCCTGCAGCTCTAAAAGGCGTGCGTCTGGAACTCCATCAGGATTTCCTAAACTCAAATTCATCGGTTCTAGGCCACTGCGATCTTTGTATTCTTGAATGAGGACGTAAATCAGTTGAAATAGATTGATGCCCGAAGCGGGAATTCTTCTCGTCATAGATCGCGATTGAATATCACATCACCGGAAGATACGCACCCTGAACTCGCTGAAATGCGAGCTCCGTGGGCTCGTAAGCCGGGTCTGGGTGATAGGCCGCTACATGGTCGAGGACTTTGAGCTCAACGCTTACGGATCGAGCTCTGAGCAGACGAATTAAATGAGGAAAGAAATTCATTTCACCGTAATAAAAAACGACGTCACGGTTTTTATGATCAATGGGCTGTCCATCAATGTGAGTATAGTTGATGCAAACGGGCAGGATATCAACACCTGAAAGCTTCGCGGCTGTTAAGAGTCCACGTTTGAATGGGCGCACACAGGAGCCATCGGTAGAAGTGGCCTCGGGAAATACCGCTACGTTAATGCCAGATTTTAAGTTTCGAGAGAGATCCTGCGCATCAGTTCGAACGCTCGAAGCATGGCGTCTCTCAACAAATAAACTCCCCGCATAGAGACATATCTTTCCCAGAAAAGGTGTCTTACGTACTTCCATCGAAGTAACAAAGGAGGCGGGAAGCCAGGATGAGATCACTAAAACATCTAAATACGATAGATGATTAGAGACGATGAGATGACGGGCAGAGTTGGGGTTGAGGCCGGCCATTTTCAGGCCCTTCCAAACAGGATTCAACATGGTTTGTACCTCTTTTCATAGGCGTCGGTGATTTGGGCGGTATCGAGAACTGTCAGATAGTCGATGCACTTAAACGCACGGTCGATGGCGGGCATGGAGACAACTTTTGCTCCGGCTTTGAAATATGAACTCAAAAGGGAAGGGACCAAATTGGCAATTGGATCATCAATTTCTGCCAAGATCTCTTGCCGCATAAGAGAATGCAAATCCTTCACTTCAAACTTCGGCGTGGGGTGAACGTCGGGCATTACTTGCATCTAGTTTTTCAGCTTCAGATATTTTGTGAGTCGAGCAATGGTCACAGGATCCACCGTCTTTACACTTCCGCATCCAAAGAGAAATTGAGATTTTGTTTCGCTCAGGTAGCGCCCAATTCCCTTCCATAGAAGCGCAATGGCGATTCCAGATCTAAAGCCCTGAGCGGTACAAGCTCGACCCAACTCCAATTTATTTCCTGGAAGATCCATTAGTCCGTGCATGGCAAATTCAGTTTCAGAATAAAAGTCTGGAGAGAATTGGGAGGATATGAGTCGGTAAGTTCCTACAATTTTCTGAGGCCCTCTTTCAAAAAGACCTCATAGCGCAAATTGAGGACCCGATTGAATTCATCCTCTGTTTCAGCGGTCTTGATGATGTATCTGTCGGAATCGATCGTGAATTTTATTTTTGGCTCGATACTTAATCACGGCGGGATCGAAGAATTTGTGAAGCATATTCTGCCTCCTCTTAGTATCTAAGATAGGGCAACGAATCCCAACTCACACTTCAAGGTTCAATCAATTTAGTTAAGGCGCGGTTGGTTTTCGAACGAGAGTTCGCATTTCGTCTTGAAAAAGCACGTTTATCCTGTCTGGATGGACAAGTTTTAACACAATGCCCCGACCAAACTTGATATGATCCACCACATCCTCGGCCGCGAATTCGGAATCCGCTCGATAAGACTTTACAGTTTTCATCACGTTTTCGCGCAACTTCTGCTGATAAAAATCTGGATGGGATCCCTGAAGTTTTGATGATCGCGAACTGGATTCCAATTTAGGTGCTTTGTAGTTTCGCTCAGACTTACACGTATTGCAGCGTATCCGGGCCGGTTGATTTCCGACGATGGCCACCACGGTATGCCAAAGCTCCAGATCACACAGAGGACATTGATATTTGATTTCAGATCCGGCTTTAACTGCGAGGGCCATCGGCCCATTAAGCTTCGCTTTTGATTTGATTGCAAGCGCCTCCGTCAATGTATTGAATGGAGTTGAATCATGATTCAGCTCCCCTTTAGACCCGCTGCCGCATTGCTTTCAAAAAAGACCCTTGCGCAGAATCTCAAGGTTGTTCGGACGCAAATTGCCCGTCAAAGCCAACTTCACAAGAGGAATGCAGACGTGATGGCAATCGTGAAGGCCGACGCCTATGGGCATGATATAGACTGCATTGTCCCTGTGCTGAGCAAAATGGGCGTAAAGCATTTCGCGGTTGCTTCACTGGCCGAGGGCATTGAAGCAAGGCTCCTCAATCCAAAAGCGAGCATTCTTGTTTTGGGGGGGACGTTCAATTGGACTAAACCGGCCATCGAGTTACTGCGAAAGTTCAAACTCAAAGTGGCGGCGAACGATATTCCTTCACTCAAAAGTTTTCTCCTTTTTAGGGATCTTCCAATTCATCTCAAGCTGGATACGGGAATGAACCGACTGGGTCTGAAGCCTGATGATTGGGCAGAAGCCATCCGCCTCATTGGTGGATCGAAAGTCGCACTGGATGGTCTATTCACTCATTTCGCGACTGTTTCAGATGCCCCCTTTCATCGACAGGCAGCGCTGTTCGAAGAGGCAACCCGCTGGTTTTGGTCGAGAGGATTGAAGGCGAATTTTGTTCATTCCGAAAACTCCTCGAGTTTGTTTGGAAAAAATTCGGTTCGCAAGGGTCTCGTTTCTGAAATCTCAAATCTTACTCGTCCAGGAATTGCACTCTACGGTTATTTGCCCTACGGAATAAAAAATTCTTTCGGGCTGAAGCCAATCTTGGAACTCACTTCTGACATTGGCATTGTAAAGCGAGTGGAGCTCGGTGAAGCGGTGAGCTATGGCCACTACTACAAGCCGAAGAAGGCCCACGATTATGCCGTCGTCCCTTTGGGATATGCCGACGGCGTGTCGAAAGTTTATGGGGATGAGCTTGAGCCCGAGTGGCGGTCCTCTCGAGGGGCGCGGAAAGGTTCATTGAAAGTTTGCGGAGCGATTTGTATGGATATGGTGATGCTTCGTGCTCAAAGGGGAAAACTCCAGAATGGGGATCGTGTAATTTTTTGGGGGCGTTTTCCGAACGCTCTCATTAAGAAACATATCGTTGAACCCTATGAACTCAATTTGCGAATTGCGAAGCGGATTCCTCGCTTGTGGGTGGACTCGTGAAGTCCATTGTTTCGTTTCTGTCTGAGCTTGGCGGATTTCTGGTCACTTTTTCGGACGCCGTGCGGGCAGTTTTTACTCGACCATTTCGACTGGGGCGCATTTTTAAGGAATGCGAATTCATCGGAGTGAACTCCAGTTTCATCATTATACTGACGGGTATTTTTACAGGAGCGGTAATGGCGCTTCAATCGGGCAAAGCCTTTCGGCTTTTTAATGCCGAAGGTGTGACCGGAGCCGTGGTCGCACTCTCACTCTTTAGAGAGTTGGGTCCAGTGATGGCGGGACTGATGGTCGCCGCACGTTGTGGTTCAGCCATGGCGGCAGAGATCGGTACGATGCGAGTCACTCAGCAGATCGATGCCCTTGAAGTGATGGCGGTTAATCCCATTTCTTATTTGATCATGCCTCGAGTCGTCGCCTCTTATATTATGCTTCCACTTCTGACCGGGATTTTTAATTTGGCCGGGATTTTTGGATCTTGGGTGGTTTGCATTCATTTACTCGAAATTAACGAGGCAACTTTTTTTGATAAGATGCAGGTTTATGTAAAGAGCGACGATCTGTGGAACGGGCTTATGAAGGCTGCAGTTTTTGGAATTATTATCGCGGTTGTTGGATGTCGAAAGGGATTTACTACATCCGGGGGGGCCGAGGGAGTCGGCCGATCTACAACTCAAGCGGTTGTGATCTCATCGGTAACCATATTGGTTGCTGATTATTTTTTAACGGCACTCATGTTTTAAGGAAGAATTTAGTCGGCTCATGACAAAGAACCAAAACATCCTTGAGATTCGAGATTTGCAAAAGTCGTTTGCCGGTCAGCGTGTATTAAAAGGATTGAACCTTCAAATCCCTGCCGGGCAGATCACGGTTATCATTGGAGGCTCAGGCTCGGGAAAATCCGTGATGCTGAAGCATATCATTGGGCTCATTCGCCCAGATTTTGGCGAGATTCGTTTAGATGGAGAGAATCTATTTGGAATGAGTCCTGAAAAACTGAAAGAAACTCGAATGCGATTTGGAATGCTTTTTCAAGATGCCGCACTTTTTGA
>Ga0163144_10003439_pt1 | contig 36042 bp, 21 predicted proteins | sample OliLak19BULKMAT1_FD_123175 | JGI IMG/M metagenome (GOLD analysis project Ga0163144, IMG submission 123175) | Freshwater microbial mat bacterial communities from Lake Vanda, McMurdo Dry Valleys, Antarctica - Oligotrophic Lake LV.19.BULKMAT1 | ecosystem: Environmental > Aquatic > Freshwater >...
AGAGCGCCAGGCTGCCGCCGAGGGGTTCGTAGTTGTGCGTCCACATATGCGGGTTGGCCATGTGGCAGTCCATGGCCCCGCACGCTTATAGCACAGGCCGCCGCCGCAAGCGGCACACTACCTGCGGTGGCCGCACCGCCGCTACGAGAAATGCGGCACGACCTTGTGCGCGAACGTGCGAAGCGACTGCTCCACGATCTCGTGAGGTACCGTGCCCAGGTCCATCACCATGATCAGCTCGTCCACGCCGGCCGCCTGGAAGCGGCTGACCGTTTCGATGGCCGCTGCCGGATCGCCGACGATCGAGGTCAGCGGCGATCCGGGCCGGTTGCGCTCCGCCATGGCCTTGGCGAGCTGCGCCTCGGTGAGTGGCGCGCGCGACACGTCGATCGGCTGCACCACGCGCTCGCGCGAGAAGAAGTAGGTCGCCAGCGCCTCCTGGAAGAAGCGGGCGCCGCGGAAGCCGTACTCGCAGGCCCTGCGGTCGTCGTCGAGTACCAGCGTGGTCGGCGTGCAGCAGAAGCGATTGTTCACGACCCCGGCCGCGCCGCGCGCGGTGGCGATGGCCGCGCGGTAGGAGGCGATCTTCGCCTTCAGGTGGTCGTCGTTCCCGGCGGTGAAGTTGAGCGAGCCGAGGCCCAGCGCGCCGGCCAACTCGACGGTCTCCGGCCGCGAACACGCGGCGAAGATCGGTGGATGGGGTTGCTGCACGGGCTTGGGGATGACCGCGGTGGGCGGCACGTGGTAGTAGGTGCCCTGCCACTCGAACATCTCGTCGCGCCACATGCGCGGAATCATGGCCAGGGCCTCGCGCCACTGCCCGTCGAGGTCGGCGCGATCGATCTCGAAGGCGCCCTGCTCGACCAGCGTGGAGCTCTTGCCCGATCCCCAGTCAACGCGTCCCTCCGACAGGATGTCGAGCACCGCGATGCGCTCGGCCACCCGGATGGGATGGTTGTAACGCCCGGGCGTCAACGTGACGCCGTGCCCCAGGCGGATGCGCTTAGTGAGCGCGGCGACATGGCTCAGGAGCAGCTCTGGCGCGGAGCAGTGCGAGTAGCCGCTCAACCCGTGGTGCTCCACCGCCCACACCTCGTGGTAGCCGAGCTCGTCGGCCAGCACGGCGTGCCGCACGGCCTCGTGAAAGGCGCGCTTCTCGGCCGCTGGCGACGGGTCGGCCAACTGGATTTCGATGAGCAGCGAGAACTTCATGATTGTGATCCGTAGACGCCGCGGTATGCCGCCGGCAGCAGAGCGGCCATTCGCTGCATGAGGGTGTCGGTGTAGGCGCGCAGGTCGGCGGGGCCGGCCGGGCCGGCCGGGAAGCGCATCGGCTCACCGGCCCGCACCTGGATGGGAATGCGGGTGACGCGCGTCAATCGCGTGCGCCAGCGCTCCTGACCCCAGGCCACGAGCGGCACAATCGGCACATCGGCCTGGGTGGCCAGGTAGGCCACGCCGGTACGGGCCCGCAGCAGACCCGATTTGCTGCGCCGGCCTTCGGGCGCGAGCGCCAGCAGGCCGCCCGCGGCGAGCACGGCGAGCGCCTGCGTCAACGCTCCGTCCTCCGCCTGGTTGCGCTCGACGTAGATCGCCTGCCCCATGTCGGACACGAACCAATCGAGGATGCGGAACTGCTGCAGCTGGTCGACGGCCAGGATGATCGCCCGGCGCTCCAGCAGCGTGAGCAGGAGCGGTACGTCAGCCATGCTGAGGTGATTCACCGCCAGCAGGCACGGGCCGTGGCGTGGAATGTGCTCGAGCCCTTCGGTGTCGATGCGCGCGAGGCACGAAAACCCCACCGCGGTCACGGCCCTGATGGCCCGCTGCGCTGGTGTCCACGTGGTGTAGTCGAGGGTGGCGTAGTCGACGGCAGTGGTGGCCGTGACGTGGCGCGGCGGTGGTGCGGGTTCGGTCGCGGCCGTGGTGGCTGCGGGGGAGGGCGCAGGCGGAGTTGGCTCGGGAAGCGTCGCCGGCAGCGCGGCCGCCGTTGCGGTTTCCGCAGGGACGGCGATCGTGCGCACCGATGTCGCCTCCGGGGTCGCATGCGCTGCGTCAGCCGGAGCCAGGTGCAGCAGGCCGAGCGTCTCGACGGCGAGCTGCCGGATGCTGGCGCCCCCGAGTAGCTTGGTGCCCGCCATCTCGATGCCGAGGTCGCGATCGAGCGCCAGCGTCAGTTCCACCGCGATGAGCGAATCGAGGCCCAGGTCGGGAATCGGCCGCTCGACGTCGATCGAGGCCGGCGCCGCACCCAGCAGCCGCGCCAGTTGACCTCGCAGATACTGCTCGACGCTGGCGACGCGGACAGAGGCGTCCTCGCCGGCCAGCCGCGCTCGCAGCGACCCCTTCAGCGACGGCGCATCGATCGACTCCAGATCGGCTGGCACGAGGTGCCGCAACTGCGGCGCCGCCGCGGCCCTCGGCGAGTACTCGGCGAACCGCTTCCAGTCGATGCGCGCTGCCATGATCTGCGACGCATCGTGCCGCAGCAGCTCCGACAGCACGTCCAGCGTCTGGTCCAGCGTGAAGCTCTGGTAGCCCTGCTTGTTGAGGTACTCCTCCACCTCGTGATGCCGCGCCACGTAGCCCGCGCCGGCAATCACGCCCCAGTTGATGGTGGTGGCCGGCCGGCCCAACTGCCGGCGGTGTGCGGCAAACGCGTCGAGGAACGCGTTGGCGGCGGCGTAGTTGGCCTGCAGCGGATTGCCCAGCAGTGACGTGATGGACGAGAAGCAGACGAAGAAGTCGAGCGCGTCGCCGAGCGTGTGGTGGTGCAGGTGCCACGCGCCCAGCACCTTGGGCGCCATCACCAGGTCCAGCCCGGCCCGATCCAGGCTGGCGATCGGGGTGTCGTCGAGCACCATCGCCGCGTGCAGGATGCCGCCGAGCGGAGGCAGTTCGGCGCGCACGAATGCCAGCAGGCGTTGCACCTCGTCGCTCGCCGACACATCGGCGGCCACCGACTCGACGCGCGCGCCGCGCGCCCGCAGATCCGCAATCGTGGCCGCGGCATCGGCTGACGGCTGGCTGCGCGAGACGAGCACCACGGTCCGTGCGCCGCGGTCGACCAGCCAGCGAGCCACCACGAGGCCCAGACCCCCGTGACCGCCGGTGATCAGATAGGTGGCGTCCTTGCGCACCGGCGGGTCGCTCGGCAGCGCAGCGCGCACCGGGGTGCTGGGGCTCGTGGTCACCACTACCTTGCCGATGTGTCTGGCCTGCGCCAGGTGACGCATCGCGTCCCCCAGGCGGGCCATGGGGAAGTCGGTGCGCGGCAGCGCCTGCAACTCACCCGACGCGAAGGCGTCAGTCACTTCCTGCAGCATCTTGCCGACCAGGGCCGGCCGGTCGACGCACATGCGATCGAGATCCACCGCAAACAGCGACAGGTTCTTCCGGAACGGACCCAGCTCGATCCGATGGTTCTGATAGATGTCGGCCTTGCCCAATTCCACGAAGCGGCCATACGGCGCCAGGGCGCCGAGGCCACGCGCGATGGCTTCGCCCGGCAGCGAGTTGAGCACCACGTCGACGCCGCGTCCGCCGGTGCGATCGCGTACCTCTTCGGCGAAGTCGAGCGAGCGCGAGTCCATCACCGCGTCGGCGCCCAGCGCCTCGAGGAACGCGCGCTTGGCCGGGCTGCCGGCGGTGGCGAAGATGCGCGCGCCGGCGCGCTTGGCGATCTGCATCGCCGCCAGGCCCACGCCGCCTGACGCGGCATGCACCAGGATGGTGTCACCCTGTTCGAGGCGCGCCAGCCGGCCCAGGGCGTACCAGACGGTGACGAAGGCCACCGGCACGGTCGAGCCGTCCTCTGCCGACAGGTGCGCCGGGCGGTGCACGACCAGCGCCGCGTCCGTCACCGCATACGATGCAAACGCCGCTTGGGCGATGCCGAGCACGGCATCGCCAGGCGTGAGGTGCTGAACGGCTGCGCCGCAGCGGGTCACCGTGCCCGCCATGTCGATGCCCAGTTGACGGCTGCCGAACGTGTTGTCGGCTTCAAGTCCCTGCACCACACCCGTGGCCACGACGACGTCGCGGAAGTTGAGGCTGGCAGCCTCGATGGCCACTTCCACCTCGTGTGGGCCAGGGGCGCGCCGATCGCAGCGGCGCAGGTCGATGCTGTCGAGCGACCCGACGCTCCCGAGCTCGGCACACCAGCCGTCGCCCGCGGCCGCTGGCACCAGGGGGGCAGCGTCGGCGAGGCGCGCGCGCGAGATCGGGCGCAGCCGGTGCACGTAGCGCTCGGTGCCGCGTAGCGCGATCTCGTCTTCGCCTGTTTCGGCCGTGGGGGCGGCCGCCCCCGGCCGCAGCTCGTCGGCGAGGGCCGCAATCTCCACGTCGAGGCAGGCGGCGCTGAGGTCGATCAAGCCGCACCGCAGCGCGGGCAGCTCCTTGCGCACGGTGCGGCCGAAGCCCCAGAGCGGCGCCTGCAGCAAGGCCGGCGGTGACGCGTCGTGGGGCGTCATCTGCGCGCCGGCCGTGACGACGACCAGGCGCCGTTGCGCAAGCGGGGTGCCGAGCACGAGCCCTTGCAGGATGTCGAGCAGGCTGCCGCAGCCGCCGGTCTGTGCTTGCGTGAAGGTGGCCAGGCCGTCCATCGCCGGTGCGTCCATGGCCGACAGGTGCACGACGCCCGCCAGGCTGTCCATGCGGACAGCGAGGTCGTCTACCACCTGCGCGATGCTGGTGCCGGGGGCGTAGAGGCTACAGCCGTCGCCCCGGGCGCGCAGGTGTGCGGCCAGGCGCTGCGCCACATCGCGCGTGGCGTCGGCAAAGACGATCCAGTGCGGCGCCGCCGAGCCTGTCGAGGCGGCCGGCACCTCGACTGCGATCGGCCGATGCGCGACCACCACCGACTGCGCCGGCTCGCCCTCGACCTCGTCGGCAATCACCACGGCCGACACGAAGCCGCACGCCTCGAGCAGCGTTCGCCACTGGTGGCCGCGCAGCAGCGGATGGGTGGGCCGAAGGCCCCGGTCTTCGAGCGCCCACCAGCCGTCCATCAGACCGAACACGATGTCGAGCCAGTGGGGATGGCGCGTGATCTCGAGCAGCAGCAGCACGCCGCCCGGCGCCAGCAGCGTCCGCAGTCGCTGCGCCGCGGCGGCCACGTCTGGGGTGGCGTGCAGCACGTTGGCGGCAATCACGAGGTCGAAGGCGCCCGGCTCGAGGCCCTGGTCCGCCGGATCGGCGGTGACATCGAAGATGGCCGTGGCCAGGCCTGGCTGCGCCCGGAACTTCTCGCGCGCCCGTTCGAGAAAGAGCGGCGACACGTCGGTGAACAGGTAGCGGGCGCCCGTGGCGGCAAGGCGCGGCAGCACCAGCGACGTGGTGCCGCCGGTGCCCGCGCCCACCTCGAGGATCCGAAGCGGCCGGTCGGGCGCGGCGTGCGCACACAGGTTGCCCACCACCTCGGCCACCTGCGCGTTGTAGAAGGCCGAGGCCGGCGATTCGCGATAGAACTGCTCGAGGAAGCGGAAGCCGTCGTCGGTGAACAACACGTCGCGGCCGTCGGCGCGGCCAGCCAGCACGTCGCTCAGACGCGGGCCGGCGCGGCCCAGCAGCTCGATGTCGAGGCGATGCGCGGGATACTCGCGGTGCAGTCGTGCGCTCAGCTGCGCGGCGGTGGCGTGTGGGGCCAGGCCGGTCGGTTCCCACGCGTCGCCGAGCGGCCGCACGATGCCGGCGCTGCCGAGCTGTCGCAACAACTGCTCGGCCAGTGAGCGCCGCCAGCCCACGGTTGCGGCCGCACCGAGCGTGTCGGGCGAGAGCCGGGAGCCCGGCTGCAGCACGCATCCGAGTGCGGCGAACGCCTCGGTGATGTAGGCGGCGGCGATCTCGTTGAGGCGCGCTTCGACGTGGTCGTAGTAGGCGCGCCATCCCGTGGCTGACGCGCTGTCGGTGGCGCGCTGGCGAATGGCGTCGAGCGCGGCTCCGGCCGGCAGCGGCCCGAGCACCGACACCGGGCGGGCCTGCCCTACGGCGGCGGCGTTGCCCTCCGCCTCGCGCGGCTGCGGCTCCCAGCGATAGTCATAGAGCCACTGGTCTACCGACTCCTGGCTGCGGTCGGGCGCCACCTCGATCAGCCGGGCGGTGAAGCCGAACACGTCGGCGCACACGCGGCCGTCGTCGGCGATGATCCGCAGGTCGCCCGTGACGGTGGCGCTCGTGACCTCGCGCACGACGGCGGTGACCCAGAAGGCCGGGTTCGGGTCGCCGTGCCACCGCAGCTCGCGGATCTTCGTGGGCAGGAACAGGTGTCGGCCGGCGGCCATGCCCGGAGCGGATTCCGCGGCGCCCACGAGCACCTGGAAGGCGGCATCGAGCAGTGCCGGATGGGCCCGGTAGGCCTCCAGGTGTGGGAGTGCGGGAGCCGCGATGGCGGCGAGCGCCTCCTGCTGACCGGACCACAGGCGCTGGATCGCACGGAACGACGGTCCGTAGGCGAGGCCACGCTCGGCCATGCGCGCGTAGAACGCATCGGCCGGCGTCTCGACGGCGAAGCGCGCGCGCAACGCCTCCAGGTCCAGCCGCGGCGCCTCGACCCGCCTTGTCGGCGTGATCACGGCACTGGCGTGGCGCGTCCACGACGGGTTGGCGCCGCCGCGGGTCGAGAAGATCTCCACCCGGCCATCCACCGCATCGAGCGTGCACTGCACCCTCGTGCCGTCGTCGTCGGTGAGGCGCAACGCCCGCGTGAACTCCACGTCGCGCAGCAGCATGGGCGTGTCGCCATCGAGCGCAGTGCGGGCGGCCAGCGCCATCTCGACGTAGGCGGCGCCCGGACACACCGCCGCGCCCTGCACCACGTGCTCGCGCAAGAACGCCGTGGCGCCCGTGCCCGCCAGCGTGTCCCAGGCCGGCCGCGCCGACGGGGCGCGTGCGCCGAGCAGGGGGTGGTCGCCGGCCTGCGCGACGCGGCTGCCGGGGTGGGGGTCGGGCGCGGTGCCTGGCTCGAACCAGTGGCGTTCGCGCTGCCAGGGATAGGGTGGCAGGGCGGCGAGGCGGGCGCCCTCTTCACGCAGCGCAGGCCACGCGGGCGCACAGCCGGCGACATACAGCGCGCCGAGCGAGCGGCGCATGGTCGTGGCTTCGTCGTCGGTGCGGCGCAGTGACGGCAGCGCCACGCCCTTGGTGCCGTGCTCCTTCAGGCAGTCCATCACCGACGAGGCCAGCACCGGGTGGGGCGCGATCTCCACGAAGTGCGTGATGCCCGCGTCCAGGATCTGCCGGATGCCGTCGCGGAAGCGCACCGGCTGGCGGATGGCGCGCCACCAGTAGTCGGCATCGCACGACTCGCCGTCGGCCCACGTGCCGGTCGTGTCGGAGAGCCACGGGATGCGTGTGGGGCGTCCGCGCAGGCCGGCCACCGCGGCCAGGAACTCCTCCTTGACCTGATCCATGGCCGGGCTGTGGTACGCGATCGTGACGGCGAGCACGCGCGCGAAGATCTGCCGTTCGAGCAGCGCGGCCGCGATGCGCTCGATCGTGTCGTCATCACCGGCCAGCGTGATGGCCGCCGGTCCGTTCACGGCGGCGAGCGAGATGAGGTGCTCGGTGCCGGCGAGCAGCGGCGCGATCTCGTCGTAGGGCGCGCCCACCGCCAGCATGCGTCCGGCATTCGCCGGCCGGCCCTGCAGCCGGCTACGGTGGAACGACAGCCGCATCGCCTCGTCGAGATCGTAGACCCCGGCGATGTAGGCCGCGGCCATCGCTCCGCCGCTGTGGCCGATGACCGCCGCCGGCGTGATGCCCCACGACGCCCAGAGATCGGCGAGGGCCACCTGGATCGCGAAGTTGGTCACCTGCGCCAGGTCGGGATCGGCCACCCGCGACGTGGTTTCGTCGGCCGCCAGCTCGTCGAGCAGCGACCAGCCGGCCAGCGGCCGCAGCGCCGCGTCGCAGCGCTCCAGCATCCGCCTGAAGACCGGCTCCGACGCGCGCAGTTGCCGGCCCATGCCCCACCACTGCGGCCCCATGCCCGAGCACACGAACGCGACCTGCGGCGGCCCGCTGTGCGCGGCCCGGCCCGAGGCCAGGCTGGCGCCGCTGCCGCCGTCGGCGAAGTCGCGGAGCAGGCTGACGAAGTCGTGAGGCCGGCTCGCGACCACCGACAGGCGCAGATCGTGGTGCGCGCGGCGCTCCGCACTCGTGAAGCAGAGATCGCGCAGGCGCGGCGCGTCGGCCTCGCCGAGCCGCTGGGCATAGGCGGCGGCCAGATCCTTCAGGGCGACGGCACTGCGCGCCGACAGCACGAGCAGACGGGCGGTCTCGCGTTCGGGCGCCTCGGCCGTCTCTGGGCGCGCGGGCGGCTCCTGCAGCAGCACATGAGCGTTGGCGCCGCCGAAGCCGAACGAGTTCACCCCGGCGATGGCTGGTTGATGCGGCTGCGGCCATGGCTCCAGCGTCGTGACCACGCGCAGCCCCAGCGACTGAAAGTCGATTGCCTCATTGGGCCGATGGAAGTGCAGCGACGGCGGAATCATCCGGTGCCGCAACGACAGAGCCACCTTGACCAGGCCCGGCATGCCCGACGCGGCCTCGAGATGGCCGAGGTTGGTCTTCACGGACCCGATGAGGCACGGCTCGTCGTCGGGCCGGCCGACCCGCATCGCGGCGCTGATGGCCGCCGCTTCGATCGGGTCGCCGACCCGCGTGCCCGGGCCGTGCGCCTCGACGTACTGCACCTCGCGCGGCGTGAGCCCGGCTTTGCGCAGCGCGTCTTCGATCATCGCCTGCTGCGCGCGTGGACTGGGCACCGTCATGCCGTTCGTGCGGCCGTCCTGGTTGATGGCCGTGGCGCGAATGACCGCGTGAATCGGATCGCCGTCGCGCCGCGCCGCGGCCAGCGGCTTCAGCAGGATCACGCCCGCCCCTTCGCCGCGCACGTAGCCGTTGGCGTCGGTATCGAAGGCGCGACACTCGCCGTCGGGCGAAAGCATCGACGCCTTGCAGAACCCGATGGTCAGTTCGGGGGTGAGCAGAATCTGGACGCCGCCCGCAAACGCCGCGTCGCACTCACCGGCGCGCAGACTCTGACAGGCGAAGTGCACAGCGGTGAGCGACGACGAACAGGCCGTATCCACGGCCACGCTCGGGCCGCGTAAGTCGTAGACATACGACAGGCGGTTGGCGGCAATGCTGGTGGCCGTGCCGCTGTTGGTGTGCATGTCGATGGCGCCGCGCTGCGACGGGTACATCTGCAGGTCGCCGTAGTCGTGCGTGGAGATGCCCACGAACACGCCGGTGCGCGATCCGGCCAGCGCCGTTGGCGGCACCCCCCCGTCTTCGCACGCCTCCCACACCAGTTCGAGCAGCAGGCGGTGCTGCGGATCGATGTGCGCGGCCTCGCGCGGCGAGATGCCGAAGAACTGCGCGTCGAAGCGATCGACGCGATCGAGGAAGCCGCCCCAGCGCGAGTAGGCGCGGCCCGGCGTCGCGGGATCGGCGTCGAAACAGTCGGTGAAGCCGGCCCGGTCAGCGGGCGCTTCGGTGACGGCATTGCCGCCCCGTTCGAGCAGGCGCCAGAAGGCCTGCGGGCTGTCGGCGCCGCCCGGGAACCGGCAGCCGATGCCGATGATCGCAATCTGATCGTCCACCCGAACTCCAGTCAGAACGCGTCGCGTCCGTGGCGTGTCCGGTGTTCCTCGATCCGGCGCGCCGTGTAGTCGTAGCCCAGGGTCACGAGGCGATCGATGGCGCGAAAGTCGGACATCGCGACATCGCCGACCGGCACGTGCAGGTAGAGGTTCGCCGGGCTGCCCGAGGCGTTGGAGTCGCGCACGCTGCTGATCTCGGCGGTGCGCATCAGCACGTCGACGATATTGGGCAGCCGCGGCCGGCCGGTGATCATCCGCAGCACCTGCGCGCCACCCGACCACGGGGCCTCGGGCGTCAGTTCGGTCGCCACCGCGAGGTCGACCCCTACGCTGACGTTGGCCGCCACCACCTGTCCGCCCAGCCGCCGGCGCATCTCGGCCACCGGCAGGTTGTCGAGCAGTCCGCCGTCGACCAGCAGGTCGCCGCGAAAGGGCACGGGCGGCAGCAGCCCCGGCACCGAGCAGCTCACGCGCGCCCAGAACCACGCCGGCCCGCGATCGTGGAACTCGACCCGCGCGCGCGTGAGGTTGCACGACACGCAGAAGTACGACGTCGGCAGATCCTCGATGGCGCGGTCGCCGAACATCGCCCTGAGGGTGCGCATCGTGGCCCGGCCCGTGCGCAGCGACACCAGGGGCATCGTGAGGTCGTTCAAGCCCGAGCCGCCCACATACGCCCGGCGCGACATGTCGAGCATCTGCCGGTCGTCGGCGCCCATCGCGTACTGAGCCGCCAGAATGGCCCCCATGCTGGTGCCGCCGACCATGTCGATGGGCACGTCAGCTTCTCTGAGCGCGCGAATCACGCCGATGTGCGCGAATGCCCGGGCGCCCCCGCCGCCGAGCACCAGGCCCCAGGCCTTGCCGGAGACGCGGCGCACGAGGCGGTCGTGGTCGGCCGCGTTGCCGGCCACCAGGTGATGGTGCGTCTCGGCTGCCACCGCGTCGAGCCACACGCCGGTGTCGTGGGGCGACGTGGCCGCCGCGCGCACCAGCACGAGCTCGACGCGTGAGCCCTGCGTGCGCGCCCACGCGAGTTCGCGCGGCCACTCGGGTCCGGGCGGCGCTGCGCCAGGGGCCGCTACGATCAGGATGAGATCCGCCTGCGAGAGGCTCCAGGTGGTGTAGTCGGCGCCGCGCCGGTCGCACGCGCAGATCACATACCGGTGCGTCTGCTCGGCGTCGGCCAGAGTGGCGGACAACCGGTAGTGATCGAGCGGCGCGTCGTGCGGCGGACGCTCCATGGCGGTGGCGCGCTCGCCGGCGCGGGCGAACGCCTGCATCAGCTGTTCGTGGAAGGCGTCGAAGGCCGGCTGGTCGCAGGCGCGCAGCACGGCGATGGTCGAGATCGGCACCGGCCGGGGCACGGCCCCGGCCGTGGTTTGCTTGAGCCGGTCGCTCAGCGCGTGCGCCAGCCGGAGGGTCACTCGGCCGTGCTGGTCGAGAATGCGCTCGAACACGGCGGCGGGCACGCGCACCAGGGTGGCGTCGCGGCGCGCCCGCACGTCGAGCGATCGGGGTTCCCCAGTCAGCACCCCCATCTCGCCGACCGAGGCGGCCTCGCCGAGCACGCCCAGGGGTTTGCCGTCGCGTAGCAGCTCGAGGGTGCCGGTGGCGATCAGGTAGAGACAATCCGACTCGTCTCCGGCGCGCAACACCAGGTCGCCACGCTTCACCCCCACCAGCTCCGAATGCTCGGCCACATACGAGACGCTGGCGTCATCGAGCGAGTGAAACAAGGGGGTGGCGGCCACCTGTAGCCGCCGCAGATGCATGAGCGTCTCGGCCACGACGCGGGCGCGCACGGAGGGCTGTGCGTCGAAGGCGCCGGCCAGGGCCGTCCAGGGCACGACCGCGATGGTGGCTGCCTGCGGCGCGTCGATCGTGACCGGCACGTAGACCGGGAGCCCCCGGTCGCAGAACGCGCTGCCTGCGCCGAGCGCCACGGCGGAGGGCGCCAGGCCGGAGGCCCGCATGAGCCTTAGCGAGCCGGACACCACGACGGCCAGGCCGTGCAGATCGTCGTCGCGCGCGAAGACGCGCTCGCCGGCCACCAGCGTGCGCTCGACGAGCGCCAGAGCCAGATCGCGGACGATGGCGTGGTCGACATCGATCAGCCACGGCAGGGCCGCGAGCAGCCGAACTCCGCGGTGCGAGTCGTCGATCCCCGGCTCTCCGTCCATATCCCCACACGTTCCCGCCCGATCGTCCAGCCGGCGCCGCTGGTTCACTATAAACCCTCGATGCAACCCTCGGCATGCGCTGCGGGTCGCGCTCGCGTCGGGCTGGCGACGCGTGTGCCGGCTAGAACCCATCGAGATGGGGTTCTAGAGCGCCGGCAGTGGACGGTGCGGCCGACGACAGCGCGTGGGCAGTATGAGGCCCACCACCGAGAGCGGAGAACCGATCGAGCGGAGGGCGCGTGACACGAACGTCGTCACGAGTCCCTGGCGGGTGTAGTGCTCATCGATGCGGGTTGCATCCTCACGGATGCGGCCGCGGCGGGTGCCGAGCACGTCCATGTAGGCGCCGACGTGGAGCAGGCCCGCCTCGGGACCGGCCTGCCACCTGGGCCACAGCTCGAAATGGAAGTCGACGGCGTCGACCAGCGCCGCCACGCGCGGCGACGGCACCTCGTGCTGGTCGAGGAACGCCACCATGGCGCGGCTGCTGTTGAACGTGAAGGGCCGGCGCCGGTCGCGATACGGCTCGCACAGGCCAAGGTCGTGGAACAGCGACGCCACTGCCAACCCCTCGAGGTCGCAGTCGAGGCGCGCCACCTTGGCGTAGGCCTGCGCCAGCAGGAAGGTGCGTACGGAATGGAGCAGTAGCACCTGCGGAAGCGCAGCCCTCGCCACGGCCTCGGCCTCCACGACCAGGCGTGTGTCGGGCAGGCGCAACGCGTCCATGGGCGCCGGTCGCCGACCGGCGGAAACCTAGAGGCCCGGGATCAGGCCCTTGAGGCTCTTGTTGCGACGACGGCGCTGGCGCACGATGACCACAACGGTCTGGCTGTTGGGCGCCAGGGTGCCAGCCGTGCGCAGTTCCTCGAGACAGCCGTTGAGCGCCTCGGCCAGACGGCCCGTTCCAGACCGCAGATCCTTCACCTTCTTGCGACGCTGCTTGCCGAGGTCGACGATGATCGGCGCCTTCGTCTCGGTCTTGACCGGGGAATCGGTAGCGATAGCCACAGGCTGCTCCTTCATGTCAGTCGGTATTCGCGGGGAAGCGGGTGGTTACATGCCGAACAACTGCGACAGGCGCACTTCCTTGAGGCCCTTCGCGTTGGCCCGCACGAGGTTCGCGGCGCCGTCGCGGATCCAGCCATCACGGTGCTTGCGGTTGGACTTCTTGTGGCGCTTCAGGTAGTGGCCGGTCGTGGCATCTGCCGCGTCGACCAGCGACCGCGTCAGCTTCTCCACGGGCTTGACGAAGGCCGTGGACTTCTTCTTCTTGCGGCTCCGCGTGAAAATGACCACCGGCGAAATGACGCCGCTCGCGTCCTTCTGCAGCACCGTGACGCGGCGAACCAACTTGCTGAGTCGAGGCATGTCCATGATGCGACCCTTTTGCTGTGCGCGACCCCGGGCAGGAGCGGGTCACGACTGAACCGGATCGTTATAGCACGAAGGACGTCGCCACGTACTACAATCCCCAGCGTCGGGCCGGCCCGAGCGCTGTTCGAGACTGCGATATGCTTCGCCGACCGACCCCCGGTCGGCAGCCATGATCGACCTGTCGTTGACGCCCACCCACCTTGCCGCTGCGCGCGTCCGCCGGCCGGTCGAGATTCGGGAACCGGTGCGCCCGATGCGCTGGCGCGGGTTGCAGGTGAGCTGGGCGCTGGTCCGGCTCGGTGTGCGGGTGCTCGGGCAGGCGGCGCTCGGGCGGCAAGGGCCTCACCAATTCGGCGCGGAACTGCGCCGGTGCTTCGAACGCCTGGGCGGCGCGTGGCTGCGCGCCGGTGCCTTGCTGTCGCTGCGCATCGACATCTTCCCGGCCGCGGTCTGCGAAGAGCTGGCCACCCTCCAGGCCGAGCGCTTCGGCTTCCCGGCGGCCGACGCGCGCCGGATTCTCGAAAGCGAGCTGGGCGGGCCGATCGAACGTTATTTCGACGAGTTCGACGACGTGCCGTTCGCGGTCGCCCCGATCGCGCAGGTGCACCGGGCCCGGCTGCGTCAGGAGCAACACTACGTCGCGGTCAAGATCCAGCAGCCCCACGTCGATGACGTCTTCGCCGTCGACCTGAAGCACATCGGCCGCGTGGTCACGCTCATCAAGTTGTTGCGTTTCCGCCCGCATCTATTGTGGGACTTCGGCATGGACGAGCTGCGGGAGCAGACCAACCAGGCGCTGAACTTCCAGTACGAGGCCTCAGCCATCCGCCGGATGCGGAAGAGCCTGAAGGGGCAGCGGATCAAGGTGCCCGAACTCTTTGCGCGCTACAGCACGCGCCGGGTGCTCGTGACGGAGTTCATCCATGCCGCGCTGATGGCCGATCTGGTGCGGATGCGGGAGACCGATCCGCTGCGCCTGCAGGAGTGGCTCACCGAGAACGAGATCTCGCCCCGGCGGGTCGCGCGCCGGCTGATCTTCTCGGTCTACCGGCAGATCCTCGAGCACAACCTCTACCACGGCGATCTCAGCCCGTCGCACATCGTGCTGATGCGGCAGGACAACCTCGCCCTGATCGAGTTCACCGCGGCGACCTTCACCGAGCGCGAGTACCTCGACAAGTTCAGGCTGTTCATGAAGGCGCTGGCGACGCGCGACTACTCGAAGGCCGCCGACTTGAGCTTCATGCTGTGCGCCGTGTTGCCGAACCTCGACGTCGAAGAGGTGAAAGAGGAACTGGTGCGGTCGCTGCGCGCCTGGGCCACCCGCACGCTGGTCAAGGAGCTGCCGTATCGCGAGAAGTCGATCGACAACGCGTTTGTCGAAGTGCTCAAGGTGCTCGTCCGCTACCGGTGCACGATGGGCTGGGGCTGGCTGCGGATCCGGCGCGCCCTGATGACGTTGGACCGGTCGCTCGAACAGCTGTATCCCGAGGCCAACTACACGCGCCTGCTGCAGCAGTACTTCGAACGCGCCGAGGGCCGCGCCATTACCGCGCTGGTGGGGCCGGAGCTGGTGCGGCGCAGCCTGGGCAGCTATCTGACGGGGCTCGACATCCAGGACCGCGTGAACGAGTACACGATGTTCCAGGGCGCGCTCGTGCGCCGGCACGCGCAGGTGTTCAAGGGCGCCACCAACCGGGCCGCCGCCGTGCTGGCCACCGTGGTGGGCGAAGTGGCGCTGCTGCTCGGCCTGACCGGCGTGCTGGCGCTCGTCATCTACGTCGACCAGCGGAACCCCGGCGCCCTGCGCTCCTGGATGGGGCCGCAGTTGTCGGATCTGGCCAGGCGGATTCCGTATCTCGACGACCCGTTGTGGCTGGCCATCTTCGTGGCGCTCGCCTACGCCGCCTGGTCGCTGGCGACGCTGCGGTGGCGTCTGCAGCAGAAGGACGTGCGCCCGCACGAGCGCGTCGCGTCGGTCTGACCCGCCACGAGGGCTCAGTGCGCCGACGCTGACGGGTCGGAGAGGACCGGTTCGTGGGCGCCCCCCTGGGCATCCCAGCGCACCAGCTTCAGGTCGAGCACGAAGGTCGCATACAGCACCGGCACCAGCACGAGCGTCACCACGGTGGCAATCGTGAGCCCGCCGATCTGCGTGTAGCACAGGCCTTCCCACAGGGGACCGCCGTGCAACGCCAGCGGAATCAGACCGAAGACGGTGGCGCCCACGGTGACGACGACCGGCCGCAGCCGTGCCACGCCGGCATCGAGCAACGCCGCGCGCAGCGACTCGCCGCGCTCGTGGGCCTCTTCGATGTAGTCGAAGAGCACGATGACGTGGCTCACGATCACGCCGATCAGACTCGTCACTCCCAGGAACGCCATGAACCCGAAGGGCGCGCCCATCACGGCCAGGCTCACCATGGCCCCCATCACGCCGAACGGAATCGCCGAGAAGACGATGAGCGGCTTGACCGCGTTGCGGAACTGGAAGACCAGCGCCACATAGATCAGCACCACCGACACGAGCATCACCTGGGCCAGTTCGCCGAAGCCCTGCACCTGCTCTTCTTCTTCGCCGCCGATGTCGAGCCGATAGCCCGGCGGCAGCGAACGCGCCAGGTCGGCGAGCGCTGGTCGAGCCGCGCTCAGCACCTCCGACGGCAGGACGCCGGGCACCGGGAAGGTCGCCACCGTGATGGTGCGGAACTGGTTCCGGCGCCGGATCTTCTCGGTGGACGGGCCGTAGGTGAGCCGAGACACCTGGCCGAGCGGCACCCGCGCCTCGCTCTGGAGCGCGTAGACGTAGAGATCCTGCAAGTCCGACAGCCGCGCGCGGTCTTCGACGCGCAGCCGCGCCAGCACTGGAATGCGCTGTTCGCCGTCGCGCAGCGTGGTCACGCGAAAGCCGTTCAGGGCCGTGGCCGACGACAATGCCACTTCGAGATTCGTCACCCCGGCGAGGTTGGCGCGATCGGCATCGACTTCGAGTTTCACCTTGACGCTGTCGCTGCCCCAGTCGTCGCGCACGCGGTCGGCGCTCGGCACCGCCCGGAAGATCGTCTTGGCGCGCTCGGCCAGCGCGCGTAGCGTGCCGATGTCTTCGCCCGACAGGCGCACCTGCACGGGGATGCCGACCGGCTTGCCGGTCTCGAGCTGTCGCACGTCGACGCGGGCGCCGGCAATCTGTGCCGAGAGCGCTTTCTGCAGCCGCGCCACCAGCGGTTCGGTCTGGTGCTTGTCGGCGACGCTGACGATCAGTTGCGCGTAGTTCGGCTGCATCAGCTCGGGCGCCGCTGAAAACCAGAACCGCGGCCCGCCGCCGCCCACGAACGTAGTGACCGAGCGCAAGACCGGCGTGGCCTCCGCGCCCTCGCCATGACTGCGAGCGAATTCGTCGGCCACCTGCCACACGATCGCTTCCGCCTGCTGGGCCACCTCGTTGGTGGCTGGCACCGTGGCGTCTTCCGGCAGCCACACGTCGATGTAGGACAGGTAGGACAAGTCCTTCGGGAAGAACTGCACCTTGAGGCCGCGCACCGACAGGCCGCCGACCACGAGCATCAGCAGCGCGACGGCCAGCGTGGCCCAGCGGTGATCGATGAGCGCGCCGGACACGCGGTAGTAGAGCCCGGTCGCGCCGCGCTGCCGGTCGGCCTGGCTGGCCACCTTGCGTGACGGGCGCAGCAGATAGCCGCCGAGCAGCGGAATGAACGTCATCGAGACGATGCGCGAGGCCACCAGCGCGCACGCGAGCACCACCGGCAGGCTGTAGATGAAGTCGCCGGTGGCACCGCTCACGAGCAGCAGCGGCAGGTAGGCCACGATGTTGGTGATGGTGGCAAACAGGATGGCCGTGGCGAGCCGCGTCGGGCCCAGCCAGGCGGCGACCCTGGGCGGCAGCCCGCTGTCGAGCCCGCGTTTGATCGCGTCACCCGCCACGACCGGGTCGTCGACGAGCAGCCCGAGGGCGATGATGAGCGACGCAATCGAGACCTGCTGCAGGTCGATGCCGAGCATGCGCATGAACGCGAAGGTCATGGCCAGCGTGAGCGGAATGGCCAGCGCGAGCACGAACGCCGAGCGCCATTCCCAGAACCCGATGAGGGCCACGAGCACCACCAGGATGATGGCCTCGTAGAGACTCTGCATGAACAGCCCCACGTTCTCCTTCACCTGCAGCGGCTGGTCGGACGGACGGGCCAGCACCAGGTCGGACGGAATGGCCGGCCCCAGCCCGGCCAGCATCTGGTCCACCGCCGCGCCGAACGCTGCAATCTGCTCGCCCGGGCGCATCTGCAGGGAGAGCGTCACGGCCCGGGCCCGCCGCCACGACCCGTCGGGTTGCCGGGCGGTGAAGTAGTTGAGATAGCGCGCCGGCGTCTCGTAGCCGCGCGTGATGTCGACGCTGTCGCGCAGGTAGATCGGCCGGCCGGTGCTCGAGGCCCCGACGATCACGTCGCCGATCTCGCGGGCCGAGGTGAACTCGCCCGAGGGGTCGACGAGCAGGCCGCGTCCGCCGATTTCAATCAGGCCGCCCGGCGCGGTCGTATTGCGCGCCGCCAGCACCTGCAGCAGCGTTGAGGGCCGCAGACCCGATGCCGCGATGCGCTGCTGCGAGTACTCGAGGAAGACCTGCTCGGGCAGGATGCCGGCCCGGGTCACCTTGGCCACCTGCGGCACGTTCTGCAGCGCGCGCTTGAGTACGTCGGTGAAGCGGTCGAGATCGCGGTAGCTGTACTTGTCGCCGGCCACGTCCTTCAGGCGCGCCGCGGTGTCGGCCGGATCGCGAATGAGCGCCGGCGGCCACACATCCGGATGGAGCTGCGAGCCCACCAGGCGCTCGCGCACCACGTCGTTCACGGCCGCCAGCAAGCGGCGGTCGTCGAGCGTGGTCTCGAAGTCGAGGCCCACGAAGCCGGGGCCATCGACCCGGCGGAAATCGCGGCCCAGGCCGAGCACGGCGCCGACCGACCCCACGAGGTCGCGCTGACGGGCCGGCGTGGCCGGATCGATCGACTGCGGGAAGGCCACGATCATCGCGACTCGCGACCCTGGGGCCGCACCCGCGGCCGCGCCCGAGCCCGTGGCGGCTCCCGCGGCAGTGCCCGTGGCGCTGCGCACGCGCTGCACGGCGTCCTGGATCGCCCGGGCCCTCAGCGACAGCTCGATGTCGTCCACGCCCGGACTGGCCACGGTCAGCATGAGCGCCGACGTCTCGCCGAAGTCCTTCAGGAACTCGATTGGCCCGGCGCCTTCCGGCAGGTCGCGCAGCGACCCGAGACGCTGCGCGATGTCGTCGAATTCCTTGCTCGGGTCGTTTGTCTCCTCGTTGAGCTTGACGACCACAATCGCCAGGCTGCCGCGGGTGGTGGATTCGACCCGCTCGACGCGCGGGTTCTCGGCGATGCGTTCTTCGATGCGGCGGGTGACCAGTTCCTCGATGCGATCGGCGGGCACGCCGGGCCAGGGGCACACGGCGGCGGCGTAGATGACCGGGAAGCGCGGATCCTTCAGCTTCGGCATCTGCGTGTAGCCGAAGACGCCCGCCAGGCCGGTGAGCACGAGCAGCACCCAGCCGATGTGCGGGTTCTCGACGAAGAACCGCGCGGTGTTGTGCGTGTCGCGGATCATGTCCGCGTCTGAACGTCCGTGGCTCATGGGGTCACGCTCAGCGGGTGGGGTTGACGCGTTCGCCGTCAGCGACCAGGGAAGCGCCGCGCACGATGACCCGTTCGCCGCCCTGCAAGCCGTCGAGCACGACGACGGCATTGCCTGACAGCGGGCCCAGCGTGACGCGCCGGATGCGGGCGGTCGACACGCCCTCGCGCTCCTCGACCAGGAACACGGCGTAGGCCGCGTCGCCGCCGGGGGCGCGCACCAGCGCCGAGAGCGGCAGCGTCAGCACCTCCGCGGGCGCGGCGTCGCCGTCGCTGCCCACCTGCACGGTGGCGACCATGCCCGGCTTGAGCGCGCCATCGTCGTTGGCCAGCGTCAACTCCACCTCGAACATCCGGCTGCGGGGGTCGGCCGTGGGCGACACCTTGGTGACCCGGCCGGTGAGGGTGCGATCGGGCAGCGCCTCCGAGACCACGCGTTGGCGCGCGCCGGCGCGGAAGCGCGCCAGCATCGTGTCGGGCACGCCGATGACGACCTTGGCCGTGCGCATGTCGGCCAGTACGAAGCCGCCGGTGCCGGGCCCCACGAGCGAACCGACCTCCACCAGGCGCTTCAGCACCTGCCCGGTGAGCGGTGCGCGCAGGTGCGAATCCTCCCGCGCCAGCTCGGCCTCGCGCACCACCGCGCGGCCGCCGTCCGTCTTGGCATCGATCGCGGCCACGGCCGCTCGCGCCTGCTCCAGTTCCGGCCGGGTCAAGCTGCGCGCGGCAAACAGGGCCTCGGCCCGCGCGAGCGCCTTGCCGGCGGCGTCGCGCGCGGCCTCGGCTTCGGCCACCCCCGCCCGCGCCTGGGCCACTTTCGCGTCGTAGTCGTCGACGCGCACCGACGCGAGCACCGTGCCGGCCGCCACCTGGTCGCCGTCCTGCACCACGCGGCCGTCGATCTGCGCCAGCGAGGTCACGTAGCCCCCGACGCGGAAGGCCAGGTCGACGCGGCGGCCTGGTTCGACCGTGGCGGAATAGAGCAGCGACTGGCCGTCGCGCTGCCGGCCGACGTCGGCGATCTGCACCGGCACCGGGGGCTTCTCGTAGGGCTCCTCGGCGCCGCAGCCGGCGAGCGCCAACACCGAGGCTCCGAGCACCAACATCCGCTTGCGATCACAATGATTCACTGGTCCGCCCTCGCCCGTTCCAATTCGGCCTGTGCGGTCCAGTAGTCGGCCAACGACTTCTGGCAGTCGAAGTCGGCCTGGGCCACCCGGGTCTGCGCCTCGAGGACCGCGCGCTCGAGCGAGGCCTCCTGGCTCACGCGCGCCGTGGCTACGCGCAGCCGTTCGCGCGCCGCCTCGCGCCCGGCCTCGCACACTGGCAGCCGGGCGAACGCTTCCTGCACCGCGCGGAACCTCGACCGCACGTCCACGCGCACGAGCGCCGCGGCCTCGGTCACGGCCAGTTCCGCCTGCGCGAGCGTGACGCGCTTGCCTTCGCGCTCGGCCTTGCGGCGGCCCCAGTCCCAGGGTTCCCAGGCGGCCAGCACGCCGAGCATCGCGCCGTGACGCGGCAGCACCTGAAATCCCCAGAACCCGGCATAGCTGAAGGACGCGCTCACGTCAGGCATGCCCGGCGTGGCGGTGGCGCGCAGGTCGAAGCCGGCCTGTTCGGCCTGCAGGCGCCGGATGCGCACTTCGGGCCGGGCCTCGCTGGCGCGGTCCTCGGCCGCTCGCAGGCTCGTGTCGTCGAGGGCGGCCGGTCGCAGCGGCTCCACCTGGAAGGGCTCGTCGAGGGTGCGGGCCAGCAGCGCGTTGAGCTTCTCGCGCGCGTCGGTGGCCGCATGGCGCAACACCAGGATCTCGTGTTCCTGCTGCAGCAGGCCGGCGCGCACGGTCAGGGCCTCGTCGGGCAGCACCACCTGCTCGGCGACGTAGCGATCGGTGAGGCGCTGCAGCTCCTGGAACAGGCGGACCGACTCGGCCCGCGCGCGCCTCGCGGCCTCGGCCTGCACGATGCCGTAGTAGAGCGATCGCACGTTGGCGATCACCTCCAGCTCGCGCGCCCGGGCCTGCTCGGTCGCCACGTCGCGGCCGAGCGCGACGGCGCGTTCGCCGCGCCCCAGTCGCGGCAGTTGCGTGAGGGGTTGCGTGACGTTGGCGAAGACGACGGCCGTCAGCGCCGGGTTGGTCGTGATGGTCGTCTGGGTGGGCGGGATTGGGCCGGTCGTGGGGAACACGCCGAAGGCGCCGGCCGGGAAGCGGAAATCGAGCGGCGCCAGCAGCGATCCCGACGTGACCCGTACATCGAACAGCGGCCGCTTCTGGGTGCGGAAGGCGGCGAGCTGCTGGTCGGCCTTGTCCGCGTCGAGGCGTTCGGCCTTGAGCACCCGGTTCTGCTGCTGGGCCAGCGTCAACGCGGCGTCGAGGGTCAAGAGCGGGCCGGGCTCCTGCGCGCGAACCGGCGCCTGCCCGAGCAGCGCGACCAGCGCCGCGACGGCGACGCGCAGAGCAGGTGACCTCGTCATAGCGCCCCTTGCCGGTGCAACTGCACGGTGCCGTCGCCGATCGATCGGCGCAGCCGCGACAACGCACACCAGATCCAGACGTCGATGCCCAGGATGACCAGCAGGGGTCGTGGGTCACTGGCGATCGCCTCGGCCGCCAGGGCACCGAGCCACTGCGTGACCCGGGCGCCGGCGCCCACGACACCGCTGGCCGAGGCCGCGGCGGCCGCTGCCAGCACCACGCCCACCTGCAACACCAGCAGGAGCCGGCCGACGTTCACGGCCGAGACGAGCGTGCTGCCGGCCAGGCCGGCGAAGCCACGGAACACCTGCACCTGGCGGCGGATGAGCGTGGCTTGCAGGGCCACGTATTCCTGCAGCCGCGCCGGCTGCTGCAGCGCCTCGACCGCGGCCATGGTGGCGCGGCGCGCGCCCACGCGGCTCACGATCGCTTCCAGGCGACGGCGTGCGGCCCGGGCGAAGACGGCGGAGGTGATCTTCCGGTAGTCGATGCCTGGCGCCAGTTCGATGATCGAGGCATCGAGCGTCGAACTGGCGCGATGCAGCCGCAGCCACGCCCACTCCATGGTGCAGCGGTAGCCGAGCAGCACCTGCATGATGTGCATGGTGAGCGTGCCCATCGACTTGTCGTGGAACGCGAGCTGCCGCACCCACGTGCGATTGGCCCACGCCTGGATCACGTTCACGACCTTGTGGTGCACGAGCGCCAGGTCTATCGGCGGCAGGCTGGCGCACAACATGAGACATAGGTCGGCGCTCTTGGCGAACTCGCCGGTGGCCAGCGTGCGCATCAGCAGGCGGAACCGCTGCAGGTAGTCGGCTTCGGTGAAGCTCGTGCTGCCGAAGTCGATGAGCGCGATGCGGCTGTTGCGCAGCAGGCCGATGTTCCCCGGGTGCATGTCGCCGTGGTAGGTGTTGTCTTCGAGCATCTGCCGCTGGAAGGAGTGGATCAGCCGCCGGCCGACGAGGGCCGGACGGAAGCCGTTGTCCTCACGCCACTGCGCGGCCCGGGCCGGATCGTCGCGGCTGACCCGGAGGTAGTCGGCCATCAGCACCATCTCCAGGAACTCGAGCACCAGCACCCGCGCCGTGCAGTAGGGCAGGTAGACCTTGGGCACGTAGACGCCGTGGGCGCGTAATTGCTTGCGCATCCGCCGCGTGGCTCCGGCCTCGTAGTTGAAATCGAGCTCCTCGCGCATGATCGCCCGCACCTCGTCGAGGCCATCGGCCCACTTCATGTGCGGGTAGACGTGCAGCCGGTTGATCAGCCACACCAGCCATTCGATGACCGCCATGTCATGGGCGAAGAGCTCGGCCGAATACGGCTTCTGCACCTTCACGGCGACCCAGGCCTGCTCCTCGCGCAAGCGCGCGCGATAGACCTGCCCAATCGACGCAGCGGCGACGGGGTGTTCCTCCCAGACGTCGAACCAGCGTTCGAGCGGACCGCCGAGTTCGTCTTCGACGATGGCCCGGGCGACGTGCCCGGGAAAGCCCATGGCCTGGCTCTGCAGCTGGCTCAGTTCCCGGCACAGCGCGGCCGGCAGGAAGTCGACGCGCAGCGCGATCACCTGCCCCGCCTTGATCCAGAGCCCGCCCAACCGTTCGAACAACTCACGGACGCGGCGCGCGAAGCGGTCTTCGTCGCCGCGGGTCACGAGCAGCACCACGAGCGACACCCCGAGCGCGAGGAAGTGCGCGACGACCTGTGCCGACCGGAACCGTGAGGGCCTGGCCGTGTCCACGATCGGCACTGCCGCACGGCTGCCGGGCGGCACGAGAGGGCTGGGGATCCAGGAGGCGCGCAGCATGCGTGCGCGCCAGTCTACACCCAGCGCCTGACGGGGTCAGTCCCGGGCGGCGACGAGGCCGTTGTAGCCCGCCACCATCTGTTCGCGATGGCGCATGGCTTCGTCGGTGCCGGCCGCGATGATCTCGTGGCAGCGGCCGAAGTCGAGCAGCGAATGGCCCTCGAGGGCCGGGGTGAGCATGACATCGGCCTCGCCCCACGCGCGGTTGCGGCCGATTTCGTGCCCGCTGATGCGCAGGGCCCGGAACAGGATGTCGAAGTAGCGCATCGGCTGGTGGCGCGGAATGCCTCCGGCGCGCATCGACGGCATCACGTTCATGGCGATCACGAAGTCGGCGCCCATGGCCTTGACCGGCCCCACCGGCACCGGCGCCATGACGGCGGCGTCCACGAGCAGCTGGGATCCGGCTTCGTAGGCTGGCGACGACCCCGGCAGGGCCATCGACGCGCGCACCGTGTCGCTGATGCGGCCGCGATCGAGAATCACCTCTTCGCCCGCCACGACGTCCACGGCATTGGCCCAGAACGGGATCTCCAGACTGTTGAGGTGACGCTCGCCGAAGTAGCCCGTCAGCGCGCGTCGGATGCCGCGCTCGCTCATCAGGTGCAACCGCCAGAAACGCAGCTCCACCATCCGCCACGAGCGCGTGCGCCAATACTCGGCAATCGCCGTGAGTTCGGCCACGGTGTGACCCGCGCCCACGAGCGCGCCGACCAGGCTGCCCATCGAGCACCCCGCCACGACGTCCACGGGAATGCCGGCCTGCTCCAGCACCGACAACAGGCCGATGTGCGCCCAACAGCAGGCGCCGCCGCCGCCCAAGGCCACGCCCACCTGCTGGCCGGAGACGGAGCGCGCCAGCGATCGCGCCGTGCGGCGGAAGCGGCGCGGCACCTCGTGTCCCGCCAGGAACGCCGCCTCGGCGGCGTCGGCGTCGAAGAGCAACTGCCGCGATCCCGACAGGACGTCGAGCTGCGTGCGCGCGGCGTCGGCGGCCACGAAGTGTGCCAGCGCATCGACCGGCGGCAGCGGCGTGCCACCGGCGAGCAGGTGGCCCACCACGTCGGCGCCCGGCCGCTCGTCGGCCCGCAACGCCGCGGCGCCGCGTTCGACGACCACGGTGTAGCGGAAATCGCGCTTCCACACGTGCACCTGTTCGGCGAGCTGCCGTGGGTCGTCGGGCACGGCCACGACCGAGAACGGCGCGCCGTCGCGCGCCCGGGGCTCGCTGCCGGCGCCGAAGCCGTCGGCCACCACCAGCACGCGTGCCGTGGAACGTGCGCCGAGGCCGCCGGCCAGTTCGGCCGCAAACGCCGTGGCGGCTGGGAACGCATCGTCGGCGCGCAGCCACACACAGCGCGGCCGGAGCAGGGCGGGGCGGCCCGTCATGGTGTCGTGCAGGCGCCCGGCCACGAGCGTGAGCAGCAGTTGCAGCACGGCCTCGCGCGATCGGCCAAGCGAGGCCAGCGCCTCGGAGGACAGGGCCACGACCTCCACCGGACCCACCGCTTCGACGTCGGCGCTGCACGTGCGTCCGGTGAGGAACGACAGCTCGCCGAAGATCGCCGGCGGCAGCAGTTCCGCGACGGTTTCAGGACGCGGCCCCCGGCGCACACGCACGGCCACGCTGCCGCGCTTGAGCAGGAAGAGCGTGGCGCTGACGTCGCCCTGGCGCAAGATGAGGGCGCGGTCAGGGTAGGTGCGCACCTCGAACGCGCCCGCCAGCTCCGCGAGGTCGGCCTCGGCGAGGCTTCCGAGGATCGGCACAGTGGCGAGGAACGACGCGAGGCCTGAGGTCACCGCAACTCTCCGCGCCGGCTGGCAGTCAGTACACGCCTGGAAGGAAACGGCGCGTGCGGTCGCGATAGTCGCGATAGCTGTCGCCGAAGGCGTCGAGCATCACGGCTTCTTCCGCGCGTGCCCGGTAGTCGTAGGCAACGAGACTGGCAAGGGCATGGAGCAGGAAGACCGCATACGGCAGGAGCAACACGGACCCCAGGTAGAACAAGGCGAACGAGAGATAGATCGGATGACGGATGAGGCCGAAGGGACCGCCCGTCATGAGCTGATGGCCGGGGTCCACTTCGGCGCGCCACCGCCACGACCGGAACACCACGTAGGCCCAGCCCATGAGACCGAGGCCGACCAGCGCGCAGGCCAGGCCGGCGATCTGCAGTGGGGCCGACGGCACGACGAGTGGTGCACCGAGCCAGCGCGGCGCGACCAGCCAGATCACGAGGCCCACGTAGTACACAGCCGAGGTCGCCGACATCGCCACGAGCACCGCCGTCGCCTGCCGGCTCTCGATCCGGCGCGTGGCCGCCGGCGCATCCTGCGACGTGCGCGGGGCGGTGTCGGCCCGGCCTCTGGCGGCGGCCGCCCGGCTGGCTATGACCCGGGCCACGAGCAGCGCGATGAAGCCGGCGTTGACGGCGAGCACCGGCCACAGCAGGCCGGTTCGGTCAAGGACGGTCATGGGCGACGGCGTCAGGCCGAGGCGCTCTCGGTGCGCACACCGAGGGGCTTGGCCGCCATCATGGGCGTGGGCTGCTCACTGGCGTAGGGCGCCAGCGAACTGAACACGCCCGGCGCGGCCGCGGCCGCGTCAGGCGTCGCGACCCACGGCTCGAGCGCGCCCGGATAGCGGTAGCCCTTGAAGTGGGCACGCAGGTCGGCCGCCACGCGATTCTTCGGCTTCATCCGCCGCTCGCGGTCGTGCCCGTAGGCCAATACGCGCATCGCCAGGGAGAGCCCCAGCAGCTTGGCGGACCGTGCCACGGCGCCCGGCGAGAAGGCGGCCCAGCCGAAGGTCCGCCACCGCAGCACGGCGTAGAAGCGCAAGGCGCGTCCGTAGCACATCGCGACGGAGCGGTAGATGTTGACGTCCTGCGGCTCGTACTTGGCGTTCTCGAGATAGTCGTCGAACGCCCGCCAGGTGGTGTAGCCGCGTTCCATCTGATCGCCGCGGTGGCAATCCATGAAGCCGATGTTGCGGTCGCCGTCGACCACGGCGTTGAGGTCGTCGTAGACCCCGGCCGTGAAGGGGATGGGATTCCAGCGCAGGAGCAGCCGGATGAACTTCGGGTCGAGGTGCCACTTGCCGATGTAGAGCGGCACGAGGCAGCCGTACCACAGCATGTACTCGTAGAAGATGCGCCAGCTCATGGCGCTCGCATGCCCCAACTGCCGGTAGTGGTCCCGGTAGGTGTGCACCATGTTCTTCATGAAGAAGCGATTGAACGCGTCGAAGGCCTGGCGCTTCTCTTCGACCTTCGGGTCGCCCGCCAGCTTGGCCTTCACGATGGCCGTGACGCTTTCCACTTCGAAGGCGATGCCGGAGGTGCCGAGCGAGTAGAACGCGTCGAAGATGTAGGCCGCGTCGCCGATGACGTACCAGTTGTCGGGCGAGAAGAGCTGACGGGCCGAGTGGCCGGGCCGGCCGAAGTAGTGGAAGTCCACCAGTTCGCCGGTCGACAACAAGTCGTAGAGGATGCGGTGGTTCGCTTTGAAGAAGGCGTAGAGCTTTTCCTGTGTGTTGATGGTGCTCGCGGGAATCAACTGGTGATGGTGCATCACCCCGATCGAGATCTCGTCGGTGTCCATGTCGATGGGGATCATCCAGATCCAGTGCCCCACCCCCATGAAATGGTTCGTGCCGTAGTAGTGGCTGGCCACCGCGTTGAGCGGGTCGTAGCCGGAGTGGAAGCGCGTGCGGTCCACGCCCTTGACCCGCACCCACGACGCGCCGTTGCTGAGGCCGAAGTGGTGCTCCGGCCCGCGCAGCACGTTGTCGGTCTTCTTGCCGATCAGGAACTTGCGCCCGCCGGCGTCGATCAGATGGCGGGCGAAGAGCTCGCGGCCGCCGCCCGCGTCGTCCTGGACGACGACACGGTGCCGCTCGTCGCCGGGTCGCAGGTCGAGGTCGGTGACGCGCGCGCGGATCACCTCGGCGCCCATCTCGGCGTTCATGCGCAGCAGATCCCGCTCCAGCTTGCCGCGATGGATCTGGAAGGCGGCAATCGTTGGATTCCGGTTCGTCCAAACGCTGTAGTAGTCGTCCATCGTCGCCGACTGGTCCGCTTTCCGGGGCCAGTGGAAGTTGAGGCCGTACTTCGGCGGATGGTTCTCGATGAGATAGTCGTGGAGGCCGAGTTCCTTGCACAGGTGAATGGCCGCGATCTCGACGGTGGACTCGCCGAGCTTTCGGTCTTCGAGCACCTGCGCGTCGTTGCGCGGCTCGACCAGCGCAATGCGGATGCCTGGAATATTGAGGAGCAGGTGGCGCGCCTGGCAGTTGCCCGCCCAGCCACCGCCCATGATGACCACGTCGTAGTCGTTCATCTGTGGGACCTCATCGACAGCACGCCCAGGGGAGCGGTGATGGTAGCGCCAAGCCCTGCGGGCAGGCAAGCGGCGCGGTTGACACCAGGGCCGGCCACGGGGATGATGAGCCCACTGCGGGTGTGCGGCGCAGCCCCCGAGCAGCGAGGACGCCATGGCCGACGACAAGCGTGAGTTCGCCAGTTTCGAAGAATTTTGGCCGTTCTACCTGTCGGAGCATTTGCACCCCACGAGCCGCGCGTGGCACTTCGCCGGCATCACCACCGGCATCGTGATTGGCGTGGTGTTCCTGGCGACCGGCCGCTGGTACCTGGTGCCGCTCACCCTGGTGCCGGGGTATCTGTTCGCCTGGGTCGGACACTTCGGCTACGAGAAGAACATCCCGGCGTCGTTCAGCCAGCCGTGGCTGTCGCTGCTCGGCGACCTGAACATGTACTGGCGCACGCTCAGCGGCCGCATCGGTCAGGACTACATCACGCACCACGCGGCGATCCAGCGCTACGCCGAAGTGCAGCAGCGGTTGAAGGCCGAGCGCGCTGCCCGGTTCTATTCCCAGGGATAAGGCAGGCCGAGCGCGCGCTGGCCGATGAGCACGCGCAGGATGTCGTCGGCGGGCCCCATCACCGAGCCGGCGCGGGCGTCCCTGAAGTAGCGCTCCAGCGGGTGCTTGCGGCTGAAGCCGGTGCCGCCGCACACCTGCATGGCCAGCGTGCACACGGCCGCCGAGGCCTGGGTCGCCACGATCTTCACCGAGGCCACCGCCTGCAGGAACTCGGGCTTGTCGATGACCTCGATCAGGTCGCCGTGTTTGAGCACGAGCCGGTCGACGTAGCGCGCCGTCTGCAGCACCAGCGAACGGGCCTGGTCGAGGCGCAGCTTCATGTCCGCCACGTAGAGCTGCACGGTTTCCACCTTGGCCAGCGGCAGGCCGGTGTCGGCGTGCACGCGCTTGGTGACGTGGCTCACCGCGAAGTCGAAGGCCGCGCCGGCGATGCCAAGGTAGACGGCCGCCAGACCGACCTGGTAGTAGGGCAGCCCGTGCGCCAGCAGCAGCGGAAAGCCGAACGCGGCCTCGCCCAGGCGATGGGTGTCGGGCACGAAGCACTTGTCGAAGTGCATGGGCGTGCTGCTGTTGCCGCGCAGGCCCATCGCATCCCACGTGCCCACGGTCTTGGCGTTCTCGATCTGGCGATCGACCAGCAGCAGCGTGTACTCGTGGTGCGACGAGGTGGACGACGATCGCACCGGCACGATGTAGGAATCCGCCTCGCCCGCGCTCGTGGCGAAGGACTTGAACGAGTCGAGCAGGTAGCCGCCCTCGCGCCGCTCGACGAACGAATCCATGTGCCACCAGCGCGAGCCGGAGCCCGGTTCGCTGATGGCATAGGTGGAGAGGTGCTCGCCGCGCAGGATCGGCTGCACGAAGCGGTCGACCTGGTCACCTTCCGCCACCGCCGAGATCAGCGCGGCCGCGGCCAGGTGCATGTGACAGCACATCGCCGTGGACGCGCAGCCGCGCCCCAGTTCCTCGGTAACCAGCGCGAGCGTCAGCAGGTCGGCGCCCGGCCCGCCGTGATCGGCGCTGACGGGCAGGCCGAGGATGCCGGCAGCCCCCAGAGCTTTGAGGTTCTCTCTGGGGAAGCGGCCCTCGAGATCGATCGCGGCGGCGTTGGGGGCGAGCACCTCGCGACTGAGTTCGCGGGCACGTGCCACCCAGCGCTTCTGATCGGCGCTGAGATCGAGATCCATGTGGTCGGGCTCCTGTCAGACGGTACTGGGCCGCAGCCGGGGAAGCGTCTCGCGGAACCGCGTGATGGCGGCGGCGGGAATCTCTTTGGCAGCCCAGTGATGTGGCGCGAGGTGGAAGCCGTGGCGACGGGCGAGCGTGTCGATCCACAGGGCTTCCGTGAGGGGAATCGTCTGGCCCAGGCTGTGGTCGGCGAGTTCGCCTTCGAGGGCGAGCACCATCGTCTCGGCCAGGCACGCCAGGTTCACGCCCGGCCGGAAGCCGAGCACGTTGGGGCCGAAGTGAATCGGTTGCGGCAGTTCGACCAGGCCGCCCTCGACCACGAACACGTCTTGCCGGCTCACGACCTCGGCCGACACGTTCTGGGGGCGGGCGGCGTCGACCACGATGGCGCCTGGGCGGATGTGGCGCGACTCGATGAATGCGGCGCTGGCGCTGGTGGCGCACACCACCACGTGGGCCTCGGGCAGCGCCGTTGCGGCGTCGGTCGTGACCGTGATGGGCGGCTCGCCGCCAGCGCTGCGGAAGGCGCGCTCGATGGCGCGGCTGCGGGCTTCGTCGTCGGCCTCGCGGGCCCAGGCGTCCGACCCGCGCAGACGGCGGCTCAAGGTGTCGGCCTGGGTCAGCTGGGCGTAGATCTCGCCGGCCACGGCATGGGTGCGGGCCCCGCCGTCGACCGAGGTGGCGCTGCCGACGAGCGTGAGCGCGCCGAACTGCGGCCCCAGCATCAACGCCACCAGCCGGCCGATCGCCCCGGCGCCGCCGACCACCGCAATGCGCAGTTCGGCGGGCGCCAGCTCGAAGCGGGTCAGCAAATCGTTGACCGCATCACGAATCATCAGCGCGGTGAGACAACTGCCGCTGGTGATGGCGATGCCCTCGCCGGTGAGCTGCTCGCCGCCCTTGCTGATAATCGACGTGAAGCCCCCCAGGCCGATCACCTGGGCGCCGCGGTCTTTCGCGCGCTTCACGCCGTCGCGCATCAGCGGCAGCATCTTGCGCCGTCCCCGCCGCATCATCTGGTCGGGCAGCATCGGGAACCCGATGAGGAAGCCGTCGACGCTCGCGCCGGTCGGCGAGGCCAGGTGCGGCAGGTCGTAGACGACGTGCGCTTCCGAGTCGTCGGTGAAACGCCGCCACCCGGCGAGCTGGGCGGGATCCCACTGGGCAAACGACCGGTCGTTCACCAGGATGTCGGCATCCGCCGTGTAGTGCATCAGGAACGCAAAGCGGGCCGAGTGCACAGTGCCGGCGGGCTTGGGCGGATTCGGCGGATTGGCGGGCTGGAAGCGGCGCTTCTGGCGCGGCTCGGCGGCGGCGTCGGGCACGCCGGTGAGGTAGCCGAAGATCTCGGCGTAGTCGTGCCGGTGAATTGCATCGAACATCGCGTCGAGCGCGCCCACGGCGTGGTCGATCTCGGCCTCGCCCACCGTGAACGGGGGCTCGAGCCGCAGCACGCGCGAGTGGTTGAAGACCGGGGCCGTAATCAGCTGGTGTCGGTTCAGCAGATACCCGCACAAGGCGGCGATCAGATAGTCGGAGTGGTCGAAGTAGGCCATCGTGCCTGAGGCGTTCTCGTCGGCCGGCTCCAGTTCCACGCCGAGCAGCAGACCGCGGCCGCGCACGGCGCGAATCACCCCAGGATACCTGGCCCGCAATTCCTCGAGCCGCGCGCGCAGATACAGGCCCTTCTGCGCCACGCTGCGCACGAGCGCGCCGTCGTCGCGGGTGAGCAGGTCGAGCACAGTGAGCGCCACCCGGCAGGCCAGGTTGTTGCCGGCAAACGTGGAGGAATGGCGATACCCGAACTCGTGATCCCAGGCCTTCGGGGTGGCGATGCAGGCGCCGATCGGCATCAGTCCGCCGCCGAGCGCCTTGGCCAGCACCATCACATCTGGCGTGCCCACCTGCGGCGGCAGTCCGAACAGCGCGCCGGTGCGCCCCAGGCCGGTCTGCACTTCGTCGACCATGAACAGGGCGCCGTGTTGGTGACAGAGCGCGCGGGCGGTGGCCAGATAGCCATCCGGCGGCACCACCACGCCCCCCTCGCCCTGAATGGGCTCCACCAACAGGGCGGCCACGTCGGGGGCGGCGCGCAGCCGGGCATCGAGGGCATCCACGTCGCCGTAGGGCACCATCTCGAAGCCGGGGGCCGGGGCTCCGAACGGCTTCTGGTAGTCGCGCTTGTGCGTCGCCGAGAGCGCGCCCAGGGTCTTGCCGTGGAAGGCGTTCGAGGCCGACAGGATCACCATGCGCCCCGTGCGGGCCCGCGCCAGCTTGATGGCCGCTTCCACGGCCTCGGCGCCGCTATTGGCAAACACGGTGTGCGCCAGGTCGCCCGGGCAGAGGTCGCGCAGGCGATCGGCGAGCTGCTGCGCCGCCACTGGCGTCATGGGCTGGCCGAAGGCTGGAATGCCGTCATCCAACGCCGTCCGCAGGGCCTGCACCAGCTCCGGATGCGCATGGCCAAACGAGACCACGCCGTACTGCGACAGGAAATCGAGATAGCGCGTGCCCTGGGCATCCCACATCCAGTGGCCGCTTGCCCGCACCATCTGGCGGTCCAGCTTGAACTGGTCGAGCAGGTACGACCGCGTCGGGTTGTAGGTGTTCAGCCAGCGGATGAAGTTCTCAATCGATCGTCCGGACACGGGGCACCTTCAGGCGATTGAGGGGTCGAGTCGCGTAGGCTTGAATGATAGAGACGCACCGCCACACCGTCAAGGAACCGATGGACCGTGGCGCGCGCGTGAACGGTGTAGACTTGCGCTTCTGTTCGACGGCCACGACGCTCGGAGGCAGGGCATGGACATCAAGAATCGCTTTCACACGGACTCGACGTTTCTCCTCGAGCGGCTGGAGCATCTGATGGTCGTGATCGGATGCTCGGGCCTGGCGTTGTGGCACTGGCAGGACGTGAACTGGCTGCGCTTCGTCGTGGCCTTCGTGGTGCTCGACCTGATTGGCTACATCCCCGGCGCTGTCGCCTACCGCCGACAAGGCGGCGGCCGCATCCCGGACATCTACCACTATCTGTACAACACCACCCACAGCTACCTGATGGCGGCGGTGCTGGCCGGGGCCTGGGCGTGGGGTATCGGCGGCGTGGAATGGGCGATGCTCGCGCTGCCCATCCATTTGTCGGGTGACCGGGGCATCTTCGGCAACATCTACAAGCCCCTCGAGTTGCCGTTCGAACCCGTCGCGGTGCCGCCGGCCACGCACTGAGGCCGGGCGCGTGCGCAGCGAAACGCCCGAGGGGGACGCCGATGACCGCCAGTGGATCGACCACCCGTCGGGATTTCTGGCACTCTCTGGCGACAACCTCCGATGGCGCGTGCCAGGCCTGCCGGGGTTCATCGCCTATCGCGAATACGGCCGGCATCTGGTGAGTTTCGGCGGGGTGCACGGCCCTGCCGACGCGCGCGGTCCCTTGCTCGATTCCTTGTTGGCGCACGCCACGGCGCGCGGCCGACGGTTGCTCGCGCTCCAGGTGCGGCGCCCTCAGGTGCCGCTCTTCGCCGAGCGGGGCTTCACGGTGAACCGGTTCGGCAGCAGCTACGGCGTGACGCTGGCCGGCTATTCCTTCCGCGGCACGCCGAAGATGAAGCTGCGCAACAAAATCAAGCGCGCCCAGGCGGTGCTGCAGGTGGTAGAAGTGGGTGCGGAGTTGCCGCGAACCGCCGCCACCTTTGCGGCCCTCGACGCGATCAGCCGCACGTGGCTGGCGAAGAAGAAGAAGAAGGAAATCGAGTTCATGATCGGACAGCTCGGCGGGCCCGCCGACCATGAGCGGCGCATCTTCGTGGCGCAGGATGCGGCGGCCTGTCCGGTGGGCTTCGTGACCTACGTGCCGGTGTGGGGCCAGCACCCGGGCTATCTCCACGATCTCACGCGGAAACAGCCCGACGCCCCGGTGGGCACCATGGAACTCATCAACTCGGTGGCCCTCGAACGGCTGCGCGGCGAGGGCGTGGGTCACTTGCATTTCGGCTTCACCCCGTTCATCGCGGCCGGGGACGAACCGGCCAGCGCCAGCCGGCTGATGGCGCGCGCCGTGGACCTGCTGGCGCGCTACGGCAGCGCGGTCTATCCGGCGCAGACGCAGGCAAGCTACAAGCTGAAATGGGGTCCCGACCTGGTCGAGACCGAATATCTGGCAGGCAAGCCCTTCTCGCCGCGGGCCGTCATCGACCTGTTGCTGCTCACGCGATCGCTGTGACGCCGGCCACCGCTCGTGTGCCCGTCGCCGCGCCCGAGCGCCTGCCGCTGGCCACGCACGTGGGCTACGGACTCGGAGCGGTGGCCACGGGCGCGTATGGCACGGCGCCGTCGCTGCTGCTGCTCTTCTTCATGACCGACACCCTCGGCGTGCCGGCGTCGCTCGGGGCGCTCGGCCTGTTCGTCGTCAAGGCCTGGGACGTGGCGATCGATCCGGTGATTGGCACGATCTCGGACCGCACGCGCTCTCGGTGGGGCCGCCGCCGGCCGTACCTGATGACCGGCGCGGTGCTGCTCGGCGTGAGCCTGTCGTTGCTCTTTGCCGTACCCACCACGGCATCCCCGCAGGCCCGCTTCGCCTGGGTGCTCGGCATGTTCTTTGTGACCTCCACGACCTTCTCGCTGTATTCGGTGCCCTACATCGCGATGCCGGCCGAGATGACCGACGACTATCACGAGCGCACGACCCTGATGTCGTACCGGATGGCGTTCATGTCGGTCGGGGTGCTGGTGGCCGGCGGCCTCGCGCCGCTCGTGCGCGACCTGGCGGGCGGCGGGCGCGCGGGCTACGCCGTGATGTCGCTGGCGCTCGGCGCCATCTGCTTCACCTTCATGACGATCAGCGTGGTGGCGACGCGCCGTGTGCGCTTCACGGAACACGTCGAGCGGCCGATCGGCGTTCGCGCGCAGTGGGCCCTGGCGTGGGCGAACCGGCCGCTGGTCGCCCTGCTGCTGGTGTTCCTGGTGCAGATGAGCGCCATCGGGTGCGTGATTGCGGCGCTGCCCTACTACGTCACCTACGTGCTCGAGCGCGGCGGCGCGGTGTTCAGTCTCGGGTTCGTCGTGCTCACCGTGGTGTCGATCCTGGCGATGCCGTTGTGGGTGCGGGTGTCGCGCCGCGTCGGCAAAGCGGCGGGGCTCGCGCTGTCGCTGCTGCTCTTTGCCGCGGCCGCCCTGGCCATGCTGCCGCTGGCCTCTGACCTGCCGCTGCTGTGGTTCTACAGCATCACCGCCGTGATGGGCGTGGGCTTTGCGGGTACGCAGTTGTTTCCGTTTGCGATGCTGCCCGATGTGATCGACTACGACGTGGCGCAGTCGGGCCTGCGCCGCGAAGGCGTGTTCTCGGGCGTGTGGATGGCCGCCGAAGGCGTGGGCATGGCGCTCGGCGGGCTGGCGGCCGGGGCGGTGCTCGATGGCACTGGCTTCGTCGAATCCACCACTGGCACGGCGGCGCAGCCGGCCAGTGCCCTCGTCGGCATTCGCGTGGCCTTCGCCGTGGTGCCACCGATCTTGCTGGTGCTGAGCGCGGCGACGCTGCGCGCGAGCGCCGCCTTCACCCGCCCACCCGCCGGTCGTCGCCGATGAGACCGACCACGCAGGAATGGCGCACCCGCGGCCACGTCGTGCCGCTGCCCGACGCGCGAGTGTTCGCTGTCGACCTCGCCGCGCAGGGCGCCGTCCCGCACGCCCGCACGGCGGTGCTGGCGCTGCACGGGTTCCCGACCAGCTCGTGGGACTGGGCCGAGGCTGCGTCACTGGTCGTGGCGTCGGGCCGACGCGTTGTGCTGTTCGACGGTCTGGGCTTTGGCCTGACCGAGACGTCGCCCGATGCGTCCTGTTCAGTGTTCGACCAGGCCGACGCCGCCATCGCCGTGTTGCGCGCCGCCGGCGTGGCGCGCGCGCACATCTGGGCCCACGACATGGGCACCAGCGTGGCCACCGAGCTACTGGCCCGTCGCGAACAGGGCGTGCTGCCGTTCGAGGTGGCCAGTGTGGTGCTGATGAACGGCGGTCTCTACGTGGAGATGTCGCGGCTAGCCGTGGGGCAGCGCCTGCTCATGAGCCGCGCGGGTCCGTGGTTCGCGCGGCTCGCCCGCCGCGACATCTTCGCCGCCCAGATGCGCCGTGTCTTCGGGCGCGCGCCGGATCCCTCAGTGATCGACGGCATGTGGGAGCTGGTGGCGCGCGACGGCGGCACCCGGCGGTTGCCCACGACCATCCGCTTCATGGGCGACCGTGCGCGGTTTCGCCGGCGGTGGATCGGCGCGCTCGAACGCAGTGGCCTGCCCGTGCTGATTGCCTGGGGCGGCAAGGATCCGGTGACCCGGCTCGACATCGGTCAGCGTCTCGCCCGCGAGATTCCCGGCGCCGAGCTGCACACGTGGGACGATCTCGGCCACTACCCGCATGTGGAAGATGCCGTGCGCGTCGAACGCGACGTGCGCGCGTTCTTGCAGCGCGTCGACGACGCGCGCACGGCCTGACTACCGCTTCTCGTAGACCACCTTGCCGTCGAAGATGGTCGCGGTCACGCTCACACCCGTGGGTGCGGCGATCGGCGCCGACGCGAGGTCGCTGCCGAGCACCACGATGTCGGCCAGCATGCCGGGCGCGAGCATGCCCTTGCGCGTCTCGTCGAACGAGGCGTAGGCAAACATCTTCACGATGCCGGTGCGCACGGTGGGGTCGTCGCCGTAGTGCTTCCACGCCACGTCCATCGCGTCGGCGTCGGCCTCGGTGACGCCGCGTTCCGCGGCCGTCGCGAGATACGCGCGCACGCTCAGGTCGCCGGCCTTGCGGGCCGCGTCGTAGAGGGCCATCTCGGCCACCGTGCCGCCCGCGTTCTG
>Ga0163144_10003440_pt1 | contig 36033 bp, 35 predicted proteins | sample OliLak19BULKMAT1_FD_123175 | JGI IMG/M metagenome (GOLD analysis project Ga0163144, IMG submission 123175) | Freshwater microbial mat bacterial communities from Lake Vanda, McMurdo Dry Valleys, Antarctica - Oligotrophic Lake LV.19.BULKMAT1 | ecosystem: Environmental > Aquatic > Freshwater >...
ACATAAAAATTAGACGCTCAACATAAAAATTAGACCTTCAACATAAAAATTAGACGCTCGCTCATTGCAGGGACACCGGTTAAAGGCTCATCAGCAATGATCCCAGATTTTCCATTGCAAGCCGCGCCGGTCCCGCAGGGCTTTGGATTCAATCAACATGCTAGGGCGCGTCGGCCAAGGGCAATTGCGTGCTGATGCTTGCGCGCGAGACGCTGGCGGCAAGCCGTTGGTCGGCGTGAGAGGATTCGAACCTCCGACTTCTACCTCCCGAAAGTAGCACTCTACCAGGCTGAGCTACACGCCGAACGGGGGCGCGACAATACCCAGCCGGACCGGTGGATGCAAGCCCTAGCCCAAGCCCTGCCCGACTGCACCATGACCCGGCAGGAGCCGACTGGGATTGCCGAATTCACCGTGAACAACTGGCACCAGCCGCCTGCAGTCCACAATCAAGGCATACCATCGCGCTGGCGGCGCCTCAAGCAACCGAACGCGCGCGCCGGACATCCCTCAAACACGGAGCCAACAGTATGGGACTTTTCGACTTTTTTCGGTCCGCCGGACCCGATTTATTCTCGGGACGGGCGCTTTCTGAGGTGCCTAATCCGGGCAAGCTGATCAAGGAATACCTCGCCAAAACCGGCTTCAACGTAGAGCGCATTCACGTTTGGAAGTTTGGCGATGACGACGGCGTCGAAGTGGCGGGTTGGGCTCCCGACAAAGCCACCAAAGAGAAAATCATCGTCAGCGTGGGCAACCTCAAGGGCGTTGGTTCGGTCAACGATACTCTGGCGGTGGGCACCCCACCGCCGCTGCCGCCCAAGCCAGTGGTGACCGCCACAGCACCGGTTGCGCTGCAAGCGGAGGCCGAAGAGCCCAAGCCCGAGCTGCTGCCGACGCCGGCCGAAGTGGAGCAGGCTGCCTTTGAATTCAAGACCTACACGGTAGAAAAGGGCGACACCTTGTCCAAGATCGCAAAGGCGATGTATGGCAACGCCAACAAGTATCCGGTGATTTTCGAGGCCAACAAGCCGATGCTGAAAGATCCGGACAAGATCTATCCCGGACAGGTGCTGCGTATTCCGCCGCTCTAAATTGGTTTTGCCGGCGGCAGCGGGTTGCTGCCGCCGGTTGCGTTGCCGAGTGCTTCGCGCTCGAGCTTTACTTTGGATCCAAAACTAAGGGTGGCCACATCAGCTTGACCCGCGCGCGTGGCCGAACACCCGTTCGCCTCGGGCGCTTTCCATGCTTTACTATTTGGCATGGAAGCCAATCTGATCACCACGGTGCTGTTGCCAATTGCGATTGGGATCATCATGTTTGGGCTTGGCCTGCACTTGGCTGTCGACGACTTCAAGCGCGTCGCCAGGATGCCAAAGCCCGTGCTGGTGGGTTTAATGACCCAAATGCTGATTCTGCCGCCGATTGCATTTGTGATCTGCAAGCTGTTTCAGTTTCCGCCGGAGCTTGCGGTCGGGATGATGCTGCTGGCGGCCTCACCCGGCGGCGCAACCGCCAACGTATTCAGCCATCTGGCCAAGGGCGATGTAGCGTTGAACATCACCCTCACGGCGCTCAACAGCGTCTTGATCCTGGTCACGCTGCCGCTGGTCGTCGCATGGTCGATGGCTTATTTCATGGGCGCGCAGGCACAGATTCCCGCACCCACGCAGAAGGTGCTCGAAGTGGCAGCAATCATTCTTCTGCCCGTGGCAATCGGCATGCTGATGCGCGCCTATACCGCGTCGTTCGCGGCGCGCCTTGAGGCTTTGGTGAAGCCGCTCAGCCTGCTGATCTTGCTGCTGCTGATCGTGATCACCGTGGTCAGGGAATGGGCGCTAATCACCACCCACGCGCTCAGTATCGGCGGCGCCTGCCTATTGCTGAGCAGCTTGAGCCTGCTCATTGGCTACGGCGTGGCGCGCATGCTGGGCTTGCAGCGCGCGCAGGGCATCGCAATCTCGTTTGAAATTGGCATTCACAACACCACGCTGGCCATTTTCATTGCCCTGAGCGTGCTCAAGATGCCCGCGCTTTCGGTGCCGGCAGCGCTGTATAGTTTGGTGATGTACTTCACGGCAGGCTTAGCGGCGTGCTGGTTTTTGCGTGCGCAGCGCTCCGGGACAGCATGACCGGCATCGGAACCGCAGCTGCGGATTCATTTTCACGAAACAATCGCGCGCGCCTGTCTACAAAGCTTTCAGGTTATTTCTGGTGATCACCATCGCCTTTCTGCCCACGTTTCAGGAGCTATCGTCATGAAAATTTCGCCGTTAACGCTCGCAATTGCACTCGCTCTGGCGCCCGCGCTGGCCTTGAGTCAAACCAGCAGCCCGCCAGATGACGAAGGGAATGACGAACTGGAATCCATCGTAGTAACCGGCACGCGCGTTGCAGGACGCTCGGCCACGGAAACCTCAGCTGCGGTCGATGTGCTGGACGTTGAAAGCCTGGAGCGCAGCGGCACGCCGGAGCTGAATCAAGCCCTGTCAGTCTCGCTTCCCTCGTTCAATTTTCCGCGTCCCGGCCTGGCGGATGGCACCGATACGGTGCGCCCGGCAACCCTGCGCGGCTTGGCTCCGGATCAGACGCTGGTGCTGGTCAATTCCAAGCGCCGCCATTCGGCAGCCCTGGTCAATGTCAACGGCACGGTGGGTCGCGGCTCGTCCGCGGTCGATCTCAATACCATTCCAACGGCCGCCGTGCAGACCATCGAAGTGCTGCGCGACGGCGCCTCGGCTCAATATGGATCAGACGCCATTGCCGGCGTGATCAACGTGCTGCTGCGCGACGAAAGCTCGGGCGGCGGCGCGATGATTTCCTACGGCCAGCGCGAATCCAGCTACACCACGCCGACCACGGCGCCGCCGGCGGGTGCCACCTGGCGCGCACCGGCGAACATCAAGCGCGACGTGTCGGATGGCGCATCCTTGGCCGTTTCGGGCTGGCAAGGCTTCAGTTTGGGCGAAAACGGCTCATTAACGCTGAGCCTGGAATACAAAAATCAGGACCGCACGGAGCGCGGCGGCTACGATTTCCGCCAGCAGTTCCCACTGGTGGGCACCGCGTTTGACCCACGCGAAGCAACCATTGATCGCTTCAATGCCTGGTACGGCGAGCCGGAACTGGAACAAATCACCTTCTTCGCCAACAGCAGCATCAACCTGGAAAACGGACGCTTTTACGGCTGGGCCAGTTATCAGGATCGCGAATCACGTTCGGCGGGCTTCTTCCGGCGCGCCTTGGATGCGCGCAATGTCATTGAGATCTATCCGCAGGGTTTCTTGCCGATCATCTCGCCGCAAATCGACGATCTCAGCGCTGCCGCCGGTTACGAATGGAGTCTGGGCGAGTGGCTGCTGGACGCCTCGCTGGTGTACGGCCGCAACAAGATGGACTTCACGATCGAAAACACGCTGAACGCCTCGATCGGCGCCACCAGCAAAACGGTGTTCGCTGCCGGCGGCTACATCTACGATCAACTGGTGTTCAACTTCAGCGGCACGCGCAGTTTTGAAGTCGCCAACTTTGCTTCACCGCTGAACTTGTCGCTTGGTCTGGAAGCGCGCAATGAAGGCTACGAGATTTTTGCCGGTGAGCCCGATTCGTTCCGCTTCGGCGGCCGTTTCCTGGCTGGCAATGTGCCCGCAGCACCCGGTGCCCAGGTGTTCCCAGGCTTTCGTCCTGCCAACGAAGTGAACGAGGACCGCACCGCGGTCGGCGCCTATATCGATCTGGAAGCTGAAATCACCGACCAGTGGCTGGCTTCCGTAGCGCTGCGGCTTGAGGACTACTCGGATTTCGGCAGCAACGTCTCGGGCAAGTTTGCCACCCGTTACGACGTCAATGAAAGTTTCGCGATTCGCGGTTCGATTCAGAACGGCTTCCGTGCGCCCTCGCCCCAGCAGCAGTTTTTCACTGCCACGTCGACCAATTTCATCAACGGCGTACCGTTCGACATCACCACTTTCCCAGTTGCCGATCCGGTCGCGCGCGCGCTTGGTGCCACGCCGCTGGAAGCCGAGGAGTCGCTCAATTTCTCGCTCGGGTTTGTGTTTGATCTGGGCGGCGCATCGCTCACCATCGACGCCTATCGCATTGATGTCGATGACCGCATCGTGCTGTCGGAAAACCTGACCCAAGCCAACGTGCGTCAGTTCTTGACCGCTCGGGGCTTTACCGGCATCGGCGGCGGGCGCTTCTTCATTAACGGCGTCGATACCGAGACCAAGGGCGTTGATGTGGTCTTCAGTTGGCCGTGGGAACAGGATTTTGGTCGCTTCGATTTCAGCCTGTTTGGCAATGTCAACCGCACCGATGTCACGCGCATACCCACAACGGCACCGCTTGCGGCACTGACTCCAGCGCCGGAACTCTTTGGCCGAATCAACGTGTTGACCTTTGAAGAAGGCACGCCGAAGAACAAGTTTGGCGTTTCCAGCGATTGGTCACAGGGCGCCTGGGGCAGCACGCTGCGCCTGACGCGCTATGGCGAAGTGCTTGATCCAGGCACCACCGCACAATTCGACGCCCGCCTGGGTGCCGAGGTTGTGGTTGATCTGGAAGGCCGCTACCAATTCAACGACAACCTTGAACTTTCACTGGGCGCGGAAAACCTGCTGGACCGATATCCAGATACATTCCCGATCAGCCGAAACACGACCGGCACCACGGCGTACTCCAACTACGCGCCGTTTGGACGCTCGGGCCGCTTCCTGTATGCGCGCTTGAACTACCGCTTCTGAAGCACCTGGCTTGAAGGCCAAAAACGCCTCCTTTGGGAGGCGTTTTCATTCTGACGCGAAGCGCGTTCCGCTTGGCCGAGCCGTGTGGGAACCGCTAGAAACCGTAGTGAGCGGCTCCTGTCACCTCCAGCGCAGCGCAGAGATCTGCCATTTCGCCCTGTCATCTCGAGCGCAGCGCAGAGGTCGCAAACCGCCGAGAACGAGATTTCTCCCTGCGCTCGAAATAACCCAGCCGCTGGAAGTAACAAAGCCAGTCGAGATGACAAAGCCGCTCGCAATACCCCGGTCCGACCGTTAGGCTGGTAGGGTCAGTATTGAGCTGGCACGGTCGGCCTGCGAGCGTACTCCGGGCCAAGCGCAGCTGGCGCAGCACCCAATTTCCCGCCCTAGATTGGCCTTTCAGGAGTCGCCTATGAATGCCCTCAAGCTCTACCAACAATTCAGTCGCTACCCTTTAGGTCGCTGGCTGTTCAGTCGCCTGGTTTGCTTCAAAGCGCCGTACTTCGGGTCCATCAGCCCGACCATTGAATCGCTCGAACCTGGGCGCATCGTCGCCACGATCGCACACCGGCGCCGCGTGCAGAACCATATCGGCACCGTGCACGCCATTGCCCTGTGCAACTTGGCGGAATTCTGCGCCGGGACCGTGATTGAAGCCTCGCTGCCCAAGCATCTGCGCTGGATCCCCAAAGGCATGACGGTGCGCTATCTGAAGAAAGCCGCCGGCACCATGCGCGCCGAGGGCGTACTGCCCGCACTGCAGGGCGATGGCCCGCAGGACGTGGTGATACTCGTGCCCATTCGCGATCCGAACGGACAAGTTGTGTTCGAAGCCGACATCACGATGTACGTCACCCCGCGCCCGAGCAAGAGCCAGTCAGCCTAGCCAAAGCCGGAAGTTGTGAGTTCTGCGCCCGGCGCCTCGCGGCGCTGTGCAGATTCGCCAAGTGCGGCTTCCTGAAAGCTAGACAAGCAAGTGAGGAGCCCACTTCTGCAGCTCTTCGAGCAGCAGCTGGCGAAGCGGCTTGAGTCCGATCGGCTTGACTCGGTATGCAACCGCGCCAAGCCCTAAAGCGCGCGACAATTCTTCCTGATCGTCGGACGAGCTGAGCACCACAATCGGCTGTTCGCGCGCGCGGCCCTGACGATTGAGCTCCTGCAGCACTTCAATGCCGTCTAGCAAAGGCAGCCGCAGATCCAGCAGCACCAGCGCGAAGCGATCGGGGCAAGCAGTGAGATGCCACAAAGCCATCTCGCCATCGGAGGCCGTCACGATTTCGGCTTGACAACCAATGCGCGCTAAGCAGTGGCGGGCAATCGCCGCCTGATCGTGATCGTCTTCGACCAACAGCAGGGTCTGCGCCTGGACGAGGGCTTCCGCTTCCGCCGCGCCCTTCATTTCAGCACGAAATCCCGGCTTGATCGATGCTCCTGATCAGCCCAGCCCAGTTTCTGTTTTGAGGCCTGAGGTGCCTGTGGCCATTGCACATGGATGGAAGCACCACGACCAAGGCCCTCGGACTCGGCCCAAACCCAGCCCTGATGCAGTTCGGCGACGCGTTGCACGATGCTAAGGCCAACGCCGTGCCCTTCGATTGCGGTCGAAACGCGCTCGAAGAGCCGAAACACGCGCTGCAGATGGTCCTTTCCAATCCCCATGCCGTGATCTGAAACCACCAGGGTTGCGCAACCTGCTTCCAGACTGAGCTGCACCCGAATTCTCGGGCACTCGGTGGGTGGCGTGTACTTGAGCGCATTGCTCAGCAAGTTGATCAACGCCTCACTCAACAGCTTGCGGTCTGCAAACAAGACAAGCTCGCGCCCAAAGATCTCAATGTGCGCCTTGCGCGCGGCAATGGGCTGTTCGAGTGCCTCCAGCGACTCATCGAGTACGGCGCCGAACTCGACGCGCTGCAAGTCCAGATCGTGAGCCAAACGAGAATAGCGAAGCAGATCCTGAACCTGTCGCCACATGCGATCCAGAATTTTTCTCACGCGCTCAAGATGCTCCATGGCAACGCCGGTTTCGCTATCCGTCAGCGCGTCCATGGCGATTTCCAGGTAGCCCTGCGCGCCAATCAAGGGGGACTTCAGATCATGTGAGGCTGCATAGCTGTAGCGCTCCAGCTGCACCTTTTGCCGAATCAGCTGGTCGACCAGCGCCTCACGCTCTTTCTCAATGGTCTTAATCGGCGTGATGTCGAGCGCCAAACCGTCCCAGATAACGTCGCCTTCACGCGTAGCCCGCGGTGCCGCGCGATGCGCCAGCCAGCGCACGCTCCGATCGGGAAGGCGATAGCGCAGGTCAATCGAATAGGGCAGCAGCGATTCGGCAGAGCTTTCAATCACCGAACGCAGGCGGACCTGGTCCTCAGGCAGTATCCAATGCATAAACGCTCCTGGCCGCTGCAGCACCTCATCCAAGCTGATGGGCAGCAGCCGTTCTACGCCCGCACTCACGTAATGCAGCGAGAGATGGCCCTGTCTGCTGCGACCGAAACGCAGCAACATACCGTCCGTGAGCGACTCACCGATACTGCGCAACAGCTGCTCGCGTTCACCCAGCTTGTGCTCAGCCCGGATCAAACGCGAAACATCGATCAAGGCGCCGTCCAGCATCACCACGTCGTTCTCGGTGCGCCAGCTGCGCGCGCGAATCTGAAAGTGCCGAGTATCGCCCGCAGGATCTAAAACCCGCCCCAGTACTTCAAACGAGAACGGGCTGCGCCGAGCCTGTTCGATGGCGTCGTAAATGGGCGCACGATCCGATTCGACAAACGCTTCAATGATGCTCAGGACAGGGTTGCTACTGATGCGAATGTGCGCCCCAAGCAAGGCGCCAAGAGTCTGAGCGCCATGACGAAGTGCGTTGCTGCCATTGGGCTCAAAAGCGATCTCGAACAAAGCTACGTCGGGCAGGCTAACGTCAATGGCGGCCAAGGTTCTTGCCAATTCCAGCAGCAGCGCTTCCGCCTGCTTACGCTCGCTGTTGTCGATCACGATGCCGGTGATCAAGCGTGATCCCTGAGCCAATCGATGGGTCGTCGCGCGCACCAGACAGGATCCTAGGCCGCCCTCCGAGCGGAAATAGTTCAGCTCCAGATCGACCTCGTGCAGGTTGTCGCCCGAATGGCGCAATAGCGCGAGCAGTCGCTGTGCATCCGGTGCGGGGAAAAGTCGATAGAGCAACGTTTCATCATGCGGCACGAAATTAATGTCAACGCCGTGAATGCGGCGCAGGCCTTCACTGAGAAAGTCCAGCAGCAACGAGCCGTCTCGACGCAGGCGACCATGAAAGAACCAGCCGTGACGAAGCTGACGGTCAAGCCGTCCCAGCATTGCGTTGCGGTCTTTCAGAGTCAGCTGAGCTTGGTGGCGCTCGGTGATGTCCCGCGCCAGCACCAGCGACTCATGCGCGGAGAAGGGCGAGGCGCGTAGCTCAAGTCGACGCCGCTGCTCGCCCCGCCCAATCGATATCTCGCGCTGGCTGACACCCTCTCGCACCAAAACCAGGGCTGCCTCGAGCAAGCGCGGCAACAGCGTCGGCGACACACTTATTTCTGCGCACTGCGGATCGGCTTTTGGCTGCAATACAGTGATTCCGAGGGCTTGATCAACCACCAGGAAGCGATCCGGTATAGCGGCCAGCATGGCGCGCTGGCGCGCCTCCGAGGCTTCCAGAGCACGCTGGGATTGGCGCTGGTCGGTGACGTCAAACAGCATCCCATTGATGCCCGCGCAAACGCCGCCGACCATCTGCGCCTCGGCTCGCAACAGGAATCTACGCGGCACGCTTTCCTTGTTCACCAACTGAGAATCAACCTCAATCTGTGCCGGCCAGCCGCGCCGCTCACTCAACTTGAGCAGCTCAAGCCAGCGCTCGCGGTCAGCGGGCACCAAAAATGCAAAAGCACGCTCGAAGTCAAGCCATGAGTGCGCCGACTCGCTCTGGATCAGCGCAAGATTGTTGTCGCAAATCTCAATGCGTCCAGATTTTGGCTCGTAGCTCCAAGCGGCCAAGCCTGCCAAAGCTGCTGCTTGGCGCAGCTGCAGCTCACGGCGCTCCAGCACCATCAGCGCGCTTTTCCGTTCAGTGACCTCAGCCATGGTGCCGATGATCCGCGTGGCTTTGCCTGTGACGCTGCGCTTCACCACCCAGGCGATGATGCGTAACCAGATGATTCGTCCAGAAGCGTGCACTGCGCGATACTCGTGACGTAATGTTTGTATCTCGCCGCGCATCAGCTGCCGTTGCAGCTTGACCAAGTGCTCAAGCTCATCCGGATGCGTGCACTGCACCCAGAACGCTGCTGGCGTAATTTCGTGTTTCGGAACCAGTCCGTGCATGTGGAAGCATGCGGGCGATACCCTGATACGGTCGCGTGCAAGGTCATATTCCCAGAGCGCCTGTTCGGCGAGCTCCAGGGCAAAGCGGGTCTGCTCTGCACGTCGGGCCAGAGCGCGTTGTGCTTTTGCCTGTTCGGTACGATCGATCAGGTAGCCATCGAACGCGATCAGCTGAGCGTTGTCGTCGTACACCGAGACGTTGTAGTCGTGCATCCAGCGCCAGGTTCCATTGCTGTGACGCATCCGATAGCTGCGCTCGAATGAACTCACATGCGCATTTATATGGCGCGAGATTTCATCCGTGATCCTTCGCTGATCGCCGGCGTGTATCAAGCCAAAATAGCGAAAGCCCGGCGCCAGCCACTGTTCGGGCTCATAACCGAGGATCTGGGTAAGATTTGGCGACACGTAAGCCACCGGGAGTCCCGGCTCGTTGCGCCATCTGATCGTGATCACAGCAGCGCCAACGAACAGCGCGCGCTCCACCGCGAGTCGCTGCTCACTAAGCTTACGCGCTGTAATGTCCTGCTGGATGGATCTGAAGCCGAGCAATTGGCCGGCGTCGCAAAGCACCGGCTCCACCGCAAGTGCTACGCAATAGCGCGCACCCTCTCGGTTGCAATTTTCCACCTCGACCGAGAAAGCTTGCGCGGCCTTCATGGCCGCGGACATGGCACGGATCGTTTCACGATCGGTGAATTCGCCCTGCAAAAAAGAGCCCGGCTTACGGCCGATCACCCCGCTGAGCCAATAGCCAGAGATCCGGGAAAAAGCCGTATTGCACCAAGTCAAACGACCCTGCACATCGGTGAGGATGACCGCATTTCCGGCCGACTCAAGCACTTTGGTTTTCTGTTGATAGTCGCTCTCGCGGCGCACATCAGCTGCGTGATCGCGGCACAGCCAAATCATCCGCGCTTTGGTATCCCCCGCTGGTAACGGCAGCGATTGCGTCACAAGCAGGCGCCGCTGCCCGGCCACCGTAACGCTCCACTGAAAGCACTGCGCCTTGCCACTGACTGACTCCGCAATCGCTGAGGCCAGCACCGCGTAGTCATCAGACTCAGCAAGCAGTGAGCAAAGCGCAACGTTGCTTAGGGAGCTTGCAGGCAAGCCGAACAGATCCTCGGTGGCTCCCTGTGCAGCCACGATGTTCGCCTGCGCGTCGAGGACTAGCAGGCACTGAGCACCCGCAATGATCGTGCGCTCCTGGAGCAGTGGCTCGGGCTCGGGCTCGGGCTCGGGCTCGGGCTCGGGCAACCGTGGCGCTGCAGTCGAAGCGTACTGAAGCAAACGACTGCCATCCGGAAGCGCATGCTCGATACGCTCACACCAGTGCAGCTGTCCCAAGCCGTCATACAAGCCAACCTGTCCTGACAGATCCAAGCGCTCGGCCCAGATTTCTCCTGGCTTGAGCCCCTGCAAAGCTGCGGCATTAACCCCCAGCAGCTCCGTGAGTGCCGTATTGATGGCGAGCACTTGCCCATGCGCATCCAGCCAAACCGCTGGTGCAGGCCCTGATGCAAGAATTCGCCAGCCAAACGCGGCCAGCTCAAATGCTTGACTGCCGCTAAGCGCGCTCACTTGAATTCCTGCGCATGCGCACGTGCGCTTAAGCCTGAGCCTGAGCCTGAGCGCGAACCTTGCAGGTTGGCAGGGCGGCGATGCAGCCCCACGCCAATGCAGCCACGGGCACCGTTTTGAGTAGCCAGCCATACCTTGTTCGCACCGTGGCGCGTACGCCCTGAGCCGCTCAAAGCTGCGCCCGGATCAATTGCTGCGCGCGCTCAACATCTGTTCCGCCATTCCAAAACAGCATCCCGCGCAGTCGGGATGCCTCCCAATAGCGCACGCACCAAGCACCCGGATGCGTAGGATTAGGTTCGCAAGTGAGTTTCAGCCGGGTGTCGGTGTCTCCGACGCCCTCGTAAAGCAGCTCGCCCACTTGGGAATAGAAATACGGCACCACGTCATAGCGGTGCAACCTGCCGGCCATGGCGCGACCCGCCGCAATGCCCGAAAAATTGGCGTGCTCTTCGTGCTCGCCGCGGATGCTGCGGCCCAGCGCAGGACAATAAAAGCGACAGACATCTCCGGCCGCGAATACATCTGGATGCGAGGTACGCAAATCTTCCTGCACCACGATTCCGCCATCAACCTGTAAGCCCGCTGCCTTCGCAAGTTCATCATTCGGCTGCAAGCCCAGCCCAGCCACAATAACCTCGACGTCCAGGGTGTTTCCGTCACCCAGCTGCAAGCGGCTCGGAGTCAGCGCCTGGTTCGCACAAGCCCCCAACAGCAGGCGGATTCCCTGGCTCTGTAAACGGGCCTGCAGCTGCAGTGCCAGCAAAGGCGGCAGGATCCGATTGAGCAAGGTTTGCGCGCGATGAATCAAGGTTACTGAAGCTCCCTTGGCTGCCAGCACCGAAGCCAGCTCGGTATTGACCAAGCCGCCGCCAATCAGCGCCACGCGCGCACCGGGGCGCACGCATGCATGCAGGCGGCGAAAATCGGCCAGAGTTCGGAAGTAAATGACGCCGGAATCTGTCCCCTGCAAGCGCTTCGGCCGGCCGCCCGTGGCCAAGCAAAGCTTGCCGTAGCGATAGATCTCACCGCGCTCGTCGCGCACCACATGGCGCGCCAAATCCAGCTCGACCACACGTCGACCCAGATGCATTTGAACTTGTCGCCCGGGGGTCGGCCGATACACCTGCTCCAAGGGCAATCCTTGCCAGACGGCCTTGGACAGCGGCGGCCGATTGTAGGGCGCATCAAGCTCCTCGCTAATCAAGCCAACGCGCCCGGCGCGATCCTCAAGGCGAATGCCCTTGGCCACCGAATCGGCCGCCATTCCGCCGCCAACAATCAGGTAGTCATAGCTGTGCATCAGAGTCGTGCATCAGAGTCGTGCATCAGCAATTGGGGCGCAAAATAGAACGCATAGATTGTTTCGCCCGGCAAGTGCGACGCGGGGCGATAGCCGGCACCACGGCAACGCCGAGCAAGGCCGCTATGCACGAGCAAGCCTCGATGCGGAAAGAGACCCCGTTTCGTGTTGCGATAATGCTGCTTCACCACGTTTAAGCTCCAATCAAGCAAAGAAATGCGCAGCGAGAAAACGCTCAGTCCAGTGCGCGCCAAAATTCTTCTGCATCAACGGCAGCCCAGGCGAATGCTCGCGATGGTGTCGCTTGTAGTTCGCCACCCGCTGCGCTGAGTTTTCATCAACCGGCGCACGCTCATGTGCTCGGAGCGCGTTGAACCAAGCGCTCCAAAGCCACTCGTGCAAATCAATCACGCGCGGCATGTCGTGCATGGCCGGACGCAGGAAAAAATCGTCACCGCTGCGGCAATCTTGATACCAAGCAGGCGCATCGTCGGCGTTCACCAGCTCGGGAAATCTGAGGTGCGCGTTGGCCAGTAGTTCATCCGCGATTTGCTTGCCGCGCGAACCTTGATGCATGGCCACGGCGTCAAACACAGCCACCACCGGACGCCCCCCAAACACGACGATTTCCATTGCATACAGAGGCAACCAGGAATTCGGCGCGGGATACAGGAAATGCGTCACGACCTCGATCTTCGGGGCACTGACCCGCGTGTATCGCCATTCACTTTGATGCTGGCAATACCAGCCGCCACTGGTCAAGCGCAGCAGACCGCTGGCTAGAACTCGCTCGGCATTTGTTTCCTCGGCAGGCCAGGGCTGACGCGAAAGCAGCATGTCGCCAGCAAGCTCCACACTGCGCTCCAGCAATTCCACAAGCTGGCTCACGCGACTGCCCACTGTGCGCCCGTGGCGCGATTGTTCACCCATTGGACCGCGGACAAGCTGGCGACTGTGAGCTGCGCTTCCGGCCGAATCCGCATAACCCACTGCTGCGCCTGATCCAGACTTGCGCGTCCGCTGAGCACCAGTGCAGCCCAGGCGACTGCGGGTGAGCGCCCGCGCCCCCGATAGCAGCAGACGTGCACACGCAGGTCCTGTTCCAGACACGCCGCCGTCGCGGCTACTGCACCGGCGAAGGCACGCCGTCCCGGCAGGCGCACCAAAGTTGCAAATTCGATCACCGTCAGCGTGAGAGCTGCCGCCGTGGGACAGGCGCCTGCTTCACTGAACACGTCGCTAAAGGGAAATTCGAGCAGTTCAAGCGACTGCGGCACGCGATCGGAATACACTTCGCGCAGATGTATGCCGCTGACATTCACCACGCGCACCTGTTGCTGCGCCAAGCGGGCCAGGCTGTGCCCATCCGGCAAGCCGCTAATGCTGAGCGTTTGAGGGTACTCATTGGTCATTTAGCCGGCTCCAGCACCGATTGGAACGGCCGCAGGCTGCTGAGTACGTGCGCGGCTTGATGCTGGATATTGGGAACCTTGCGCTGCGGGTGGGTGTACCAGAAGAAGCCACCCCAACTTTCGCGCGTCAGCAATCGCTGTTTGGACAACGCAGTTGCGATCTGCGGCAACAAGTAAGTCTGTGGGTCCGCGAGGTCCCAAAGAAACAGAAATCGGTTTGCATAGGCAAACGCGTTCACGAAGGCTTCGTGCTCTGCGGCGTGAATCATCGTGACGGTGTCGTGTTGCGAGCGCTTGAGGTAAGGCAGCACGCCGAGCCCAGCAATTTGCAAACTGGGCGTTGCGCTGGGCTGGGGGGCAAAGATGAAGTCACCCGTGACCCCGGCAGGGCGTTCCACCAGCTGCGCCAACTTGCTTGGCGCTGACAATAGGGCCGGCAGCCCTACGCGCGCGCGCGGCCCAAGCCCAAGCGCGGGCGCAAGCATTGACTGCTGTGCCAGCTCGACCACCAAGCGGCTTTCTGCGATTCCCAGACGCGGACTCTTGAGCAGATGCAGCGCCCAAGGGTGCGAGTAAAAGATGCACAGGTGGCGTGGAATGATGGAGTCGTCTTGGTTGGGCTGGGTCTGCATTCGTTGGCTCTTTGGGTTCGATTGGCGGTTGGCGACGGGGTGAGCTCAGGTCTGATAAACGATGACCTGCTGAGCACCGCTGTCGGACATGTGGACCACTGCCGCATAGCTGTGATCACTGCTCAGGGCGAGCGCTGAGATAGCTGTAGGTCCATGAAAGACCGTGCGTTGGTTCAACCCGAGCCCGAGCTGTTGCACCTGACCATCGTCGTCAACCCAAAACAAATGGCCCGGCGTGAAGCACCAGTGACGGACACCAGCGGGCAGACTCAGCTTTTCCGGCGCTGCGAATTCGGACACGCGCCAGACCGCATAACGATCTTTATGGCCCATATCCATGGTCAGCACCAGGGCTGCGCGCCGATCCGCAGTCATGCCCATCACCGGACCATCCAGTTCCAGTGTACGAATCGCCTTCCCCTGCGTGTCGCGGATCTGAATTTCGCTGTTCATGGGGCCGCTGCTCACGGCCACGTGGTCATCCGCCAACAGTGCGAGCTGAGGCTCAAGCAGATAGTGATTGCACACCCAGTTAAGCTCGGTCTGTAATGCGCGATCGTGCAAATGCACCGCGCGGCGGGTGCGCCAAGCCAGGACTTGCCCGCTCACGGCAAACGCCAGCAATCCCGGTGTTTGCTCATGCAATACGGTTCGCGAGCCATCTTTGAGGTCGTAGATGCTCAAGCGGTTCTGCAGCCCGTAGGCCAGCTTATGGCTGCACAGCGCTTGCGCGCGGCCGCTCTTGGCCAGCACTCGGGGAGACACGGCCGGGTCCGAAAAAATGCTCAGATCTGAACCATGATCGAAAACCACCACGGGACGTCGGCCATCATGAAACAGCAAAAGCCCTTCCAATGGATAGGGCGCGGCGCCCTGCCAAACCACTTTGAGATTTTGTCGACCGACGACCTTTTGCGCTTCTGCATTTGCAGCTGAAGGCGTAGGACCCGGCTTGAGATCTCGATTGGTTTGAAATGCGGGGTTGCTCAAGATTGCCAAGGCTCGCTCCGCAGTTGCAACCCTGCGCACCGGGTCCTTCTCCATCAGGCAAGCCACAAAATCTCGCAGGTTGGTCGATTCGATCCGGTGCAGCGGCGGGGCTTCGTGCAAATGGGCACGGGTGATTTCTGCCGGCGTCCCAAAAAAGGGAAGCGCTCCGGTTGCAAGCTCGAAACAGAGAACTCCAACGCTGTAGAGATCGCTATTGAAGTGAAATTTGTCATAAAAGCGCTCCGGCGCGGTGTATGCGGGACTTCCGGTTCGGTGTTTGCCCTCCTTGGCCTCGCGAACCGTGCAAGTCGCACCCAGATCGCCAAGAAAGCACTGCAGTCCGCCATGGCTGCTGCGCAGGAACAAGTTGTCGGGCTTGATGTCGCAGTGAATCAAGCGCCGCTCGTGCAGATACGCAAGTGCGCTCAAGAGATCCTGCATAAGCTGACGAATGATCGCGCGATCCGCATGGCGGTTTTTTTCCAGCCAATCACGCAGGGTGCCGTCGGCAAAGTACTCGTACACCAAGCAACCCACGGTATCGCCCAAGTAGAAAGTATCGATCGGTCGTACTATTCTTGGGTGCTCCATATCCATGCCCGCGGCGGCCTCGCGCAAATAGCCGCCGCGGACGCTGGAATCCAGCTGCTTGATCACCACCTGGGCGTCATTTCGTTTCTGGTCACACGCGACGAATACCTTTGCCTGACTGCCAGGCGCCAGGGTTCGGATTACGCGATAGCGGCCAGCCAGCAGCTGGTCAGGCGCAATAGAGTCGGCGAAGGACATCGCGCGCATCCCATTCATCGGCGTCGCTCTCAAACAGCGTCTGGAGTCGCTCGCTGCCGCTCACCAGAAAGACACTTTGATCATCAGCGCCCTGTTTGCCCGCCAACTGCAGGCAACCGAGCTGACATCCTGACAGTTCGGAGAAGAATCCCGCGAGCATGCCGGCAACCAGATAATCGACCCGCTGCTCACCATCGCGCAGCGCTTCATTGAATAAGCTGTATTTGAGATAGGCCCACACCGCGCCGTGCTCGGAACTGGGGGCAAGGTCGATGCGCAGCTGACCCCAGCCGTGCATGGCAAAATACGCGCTCAAAAAGGCCAGCAAGTCCGGCACTTTGAGGCGATCCAGTCGCTCGCCAAGCAGCGCTGGCACTTGCCGGCTGCTTTGCTTGTACATGCGGCGCCCCCAAAGCTCACCGCAACGCCGCAGGATGGTCTTCCAAGCTGGACCAGCCTCATGGCTGAGCGCGGCATGGATACCTCGCAGCAAGTCGGTAGACACGTAAATAACCCGGGTGCCGGTGCCATCAACCACCGTGCCTTCGTAGAGATCAAAGCGCAATTGCTCTTCGGAAAAGAAACTCGCCAGCTGGGGCGATATCGCGTCGACGGATTTCGTGGGAAACAGATGCTCAGCCATGGCTACTCCGCCGTCAGCGTGTCGATGGATTGCTGCAGGTACGGCTTGAGCAGCTCAAAACTTGCGGGCGACAGTGCATCCTTGAAACACCCACTTAGTCGTGTGTAGGTTTCAAACAGCGACTGCGTGCGCTGGGGCAGCTGCATGATTTGCTCGCTTGCAGCCGAGGGGCGGTTGAATTGCGCTCGAGATTCCGCGGCGCGCTTGGGAAACATGAATGCCTGAAGGATCGTGCGCAGCCAAAGCAGAAACTTGTCGCGCAGCCATTCGCTGTCGTTCATCAACATCGCGTTGATCGCATAAGTGGCGACATTACCAACGTCGCGCAGGCATTTTGCGCGACCTTCTGAATAGACCTTTTCAAAGGGGTAATGCAACAGGATGTGGTCCACCGTTCGCTCGACCACTTCAGCCTGCACCCGCGCACATTCCCGCGCCGCTTGCGCGCGATCTGAAAAAGCGGGCGCAGCTTCACGATACTCAGCCAATTCCGCCTCACTGAAATGTCTGCCTTCAGCGCTCTGAAACAGACTGCGCAACATCGGATGCTGGCGCAGGCTGCCGCCGGATTCGCTGCGATTGGTTGAAATCAAGCTCTCCAATTCTGCTCTCCTTGAGCGCGTTTCATGGGCCCGCTGCGGCTTGCAGTACTTCACGAAGCGCGAGGCTGGCGGCAAACTGCCCTACCCCACGATCCGCGGTATTAACGTGCGCGGGGGCCGGCCCAACTCGGATTGCGGTTGGGAACTTGCGACCATTCCAGGGAATTGCGGCGAAGTAGACCCGCGCTTGTTGCTGTTCAAATCCAGCGGCAAGCAGCGCATCGCGTGCGCCTTCTTGCTCGCGTTCTTGGGGATCAATAAGCGCGGCCGGCGCCGGCGCAGAAATCAAGGCCGCGCTCTGCCATTTCACTTGTGGAGGCGGCACGGAAGTAGACCTCACATCGACCGGCGCGGGATGCTTTGTGCCAGCGTTGCTTACCGACGGCGGGGCGACATCCTGCGGCGTCGGATGCGTGTTGGCACCAGCGGCTGCAAGCGCCAACAGGGCGGCATCCAGCTGCTGGCCAAGATGCCCAATCAGCGCCTTGGACTCGTACTGAGCTGCTTGCAGCTCCTTGGCCTCGTATTGAGCTGCTTGCAGCTCGCCGCTTGTGCGCTCCAGTTCGAGCAACGACTGGCTTTGGATCTGCTCCGCCGCGCGGTGTGACGTGGCGCTGCTTTCATTGGCCTGCTTGGAGCGCGCCAGCTGCTCCTTGAGTTCATCCAGCTCCTCAAGCGCGATGCCAACCATCTGATTGGCTTCGTCTTGCTCGGAGCGCGCGCTGGCAAGGGCCGCACAGAGCGCAGTTCGCTCATCTGCCCAAAGCTCCGAATTCGCATGCGTCTGCTGACTCAGACTGGCTACTTGCTCTGCCAGCACACCGGCTTCGGCGCTGACTTCGGTGTGCAGGTCGACAGCTTGCGCAAGCTCAGAACGCAGCCCGGCAAAATCGCCCCGAAGTGCGATTGTTTCCTGGCGCAAAAGCGCCTCTGTCTTACCGGCCAGCGTCGCGTCCGCGACTGCTCGCGCTTGCAACGCGGCAAACTCTGAAAGCACAGCCGGCAACTTTGTGGCGCTTTCCTCGCGCTCGGAGCGTGCCTTGACAAGGGCTTCAGAAAGCGCCGTTCGCTCGTGTATCCAAAGCTCCGAACTCACCTGCAACTCGGCGCTGAGACTGGCTATTTTTTCTGTAAGCGTACTTGCTTCAATCCTTTCCTTGGCTTGCAGGTCAACTGCGTGCTCATGGTCGGAGCGCAGAGCGGCCAGATCGCCTTTAAGCGCGCTCGTTTCCTGGCGCAATTGCGCCTGCGTCTCAGCGGTCAGCGTAGCGTCGGCGATTGCTTGCGTTTGGACCGCAGCCAGTTCAATGAGCACAGCCGTCAACTTTGCGGCGCTTTGCTCAGCACTATTCTGGGCGCTGGCTTGCGCGGCTTGCAGCGCTTCCTCGCTAGCGCGCAGCTGCTGCATAAGCGCTGCGCGGTCCGCGGCTCCAGGCGCGCTTGGTGTCGGCTCCACGGTGGGACCTATTGCATGGCGCAATGACTCCAATTCGATACGCGCCGCACGCTCGGCAACGAGTTCGGAACCCCGCGCGTCATATCGAGCCTCAAGCTCAGCAAGCGCCTGCAGGAGCTGCTCGCTATCTGCACTCAGCGTCCGCTGCTCCAATTGCAGCTGACTCCAACTGTCGCGCAATACGCGCAAGCCTTCGACCTCGGCATGCAGCGCGGCCAATGTGGGCGGCACCTGCCACTCATGGTGCGGCAAAACTTCCGAAAGCCGGTCCTGCAGCGCTTTGACTTCTTTGCCCAACGCATCAACCCAAGCCGGTTCCGGAACTGTGGGTACCAGACCTGCAAGAGAAATCGAACCCTCAATACTTGGCGCCGCAGACAAAACAGGGGCATGCAACGCCGGCACGCGCGGCAGTTCAACATCGGGCGCCACGGCCTGCGCGATGATCGACAAGAACTGCTGTAGCTCAGTCACGCGATGAGCGGTAACCGTATCCATCCACTCCGCTCCTATTGCAGATTTTCGATGATTTGCTTTGCCGACGCACCCTCTTGCCGCCAGAATTCCGCGGCATTGACGCGCTTTTCGTCGCTAATCAGAAATTTACAAAGATCATTGCCCATCGCATAACACTGCACCTCAATACTCTGCAAATCCTTCCGATGATAGAAAGACATTGCTCCTGCGAATAAGCCGGCGTAAAGATGGCAGACTGGCCGGCCAAGCATTTTCATTGACTTGGCAACTGCCGAGTTGCGAATTTCTACTAAAGTAATGTCCTTGTCTTTGAACCCCAGATCCAGCGTCCAGCCGCCGAAACCTTCAATCGTTAGTGGCCACCACCAGCACTCCCACACGAAGCTAGGGTTCATTTGCCAGATATCCAGCTTGCTGCCGCCGTACTCCTGGCGCATCCGGTCATTAAACCGCTTCATGTCCTGGATCGCCCATTCCTGACCGCAGCGATACATCAGCAATCCGGCGCTGGAGCCAACCTCCTCCTCGATTCCCAGGTGCAGGCCGCTGATGAAAGATTCGCCTACTTTGGCCGCGCGCTGACCATCGCGCAGATAGATGGATCCATTTTCTGCGTCAGTGCGGAAAAACTCTTCGGCGACATAATAGTTGTGCTTGCCTTGGATACCGCCGTCAATTATGCTGATGGGCATGAAATTACTCCGTGTTAAATCGATTCTTAGTTTCTATTGTTCAATGTGGGTCTTTTAGCTTGAGCTCCGAGATACTGAAATCCACATCTTTCAGCTGCATGATTGAGGATCTTATGATTATTTTATTTGCCTCCACCAATACGTCACCGGTAATTGGGTGCAGAATTGGCATGCCCGTACGTTGACCTATCAGCGCCTCTAATTCGGCGAATGATTCAACATAGAGCCCGTTGGGAATCGCCACTTCAACGCCTTCGCCGCACACCCTGGCCTGACAGGACAACCGGGAATTGGGCTGCGCGCCAGTCAAAATACTTATTGAAAGCTTTTCACGCTGGGTTGGCGGGGTTAGTTGGGACTCGCCGGCCGTGATATAGACGTGGCAAGTGGCACACAGCCCACGGCCGCCACAAAGCATTTTGACCGGAAGGCTTTTTGCGAGCAGCGCATCAAGCAGGAGCGCTTCGGTCGCCACAATCTGCTTGCTACCGTCCGCGCGGAAACTCACCGTTTTCATGACGGAACTCCTGAACTCAGGTCTAGACCTGAAAGCCGAAGAGCCCGCTCCAAGGCGGCAATGCCACTGGATGGCAGCAGTGCAGCAACCTCCTGAAAGGTCTTCGCTTGCGATGACCCACGCAGCGTTGCTTGACCTTCGGGCTCTCGCACGCGCGCGACGGGCTGCATGATCCAGCGCGCCAACGCCCTTGCCAGCTCGTTATCGCCGCGCGCGAATGTGCGCCAGCAGGCTGCGGCTACCATCGCCTCGGGAAACGCCGTAGTAAGCTCCGAAAGGCGCGCCGCAAGGGCCTCATCGATACCTTCGGACTCCAGCTCGTTGCGCAATCGCACAAGCTCACGTTCGACCTCACCCAGCGTCTCGCGCCCTTCGATGGCAAGTAGCTCCGCACCTAACCAGCGCATCAGCCCCGGCATGCACTCGCCGTCGCGCAGAAACGCCGACCTCAGTGCTAGGTTGCAGAGCAGTCTGCGGGTGGCCTGCAACTCAACCTGTAACTGCCAGGCAGCGCGCAGCAATTGCCCGGCGCTGCCCAGGCTCATCACATCCGGCAAAGGCGTTCCAAGGGTGCGACTGATGCTTATGTCACCGGGCATCGGCGTCCCTTCGCGCAAGTCGCAAAAGCGTGCGTAGCGGTCGAGCCGCCAGCGCATGACCTGGAAAGCATCGCCGGGCTGCTGCAACAGGCCGGCTTCCTCGCGCGCCAAGCCGGGTTGCTGCATCAGAACACCGGCTGTGCGCAAAGCGTTGCGGGCGCCCTGGAAAAGCGCATCCAGGTCCAAGGGATAGGGAGCCATGCCGGCGCGCAAACGTTCTTGCAATGCATCTATCCGTTGCCGGGCCGTCGCCGGGTTGGAAAACAAAGGGCTATGGCAGCAAAGAGCGTCTACCGTGGGCGCGGGCATCAATGCCGAATGAGGCCAATAGCTGAGCGCAACAAGCGCAGCAGCCCACTCTCTCCACGCGTCCGCTTCGCTCGCATGGCTCACGTCAGCCGGCGCCGCATGCTGGTTTAGCTGCGCGAGGACTTGAGCCAGGCTAGCGCCATGGGTTGCCATTGCCCGCATCCACTCGACGGTGGTGAGAGCCCGCGGCAACATCGGTCCGCTGCAGGTCGGCAACAGCGCACGCGCCAGCTCTGCTACGGCTTGCTCACGGTGCGTGTCGTTGGCCAGCAGTTGCAGGCCGGCTGCGCCCAGCTTTAGCCATGCGACTGAACTGTCCGCGTGTTGGCTTTGGACGAGCAAGGGCGCCATCTTGGCGCCTGATGCGCGCGCTTGCTGGACCAGGGCTATGGCAGCAAAGCGAGCGGCAAGCTGGTCACGCTCGGCGAACAGCAAGGGCGCCAATCCCATCGTCGGCGCCGATACCGGTGCGCGCAGACAGCTGACTGCTAACAGCGCCAACTCTGCCCGTACCGCTTGGCCGCCCGCCAGTTCAGCCGCATCCAAGATGGGCACGCAACCTTCTGGCACTCCGGCGGTGAGCCAGGCCCCCTCGCGCAGACGCGCCAGGCTTGGCAAGGCGGTTCTTCCACCGTGGTCCGCCAACGTGCCATGACCGAGTGTCCAAAGCTCCGGCCAAAGCTCGGCGAGTGCTGCGGGAGTGTCGGCAGTGGCGAGCGCAAAAGCGCGCAAGTAAAGCCGTTCCATACTTGCGAAGGAGGCCTTCGCACACTCCGGGGGCAACAGGAGCTCAAGTGCCGGCTTCAAACCCGCGAGCAAGCCGCGCACGATCGCGCGATCGAAGTGGATCAGCTTGCCGCCGATGGTTTCCGACCACCATTGAAATAGCGTTTCGTCAGCCGATTCCAAGCATGAACATTGCAGCACAGCGACGCGCCGCACGGTTGCGGCAAGATCGCGCTCCATTTCGCGGATTCCCCCAGAACCAACCAACGAGGCATAGGGCGGAGCAAGCGCGAGTGCAGCCTCGCAGCTGCTGCGGGCGACGCTCGATGCGGCCAAAAAAAGGCGCGCAGCCAGCTGCACGGGCGAATCGGCGCCGGACGTTTGAGGCCCGGATGAGTCCGCCCCTGAAATCGACAGCGCGCGCTGAAATGTGCGCACTGCGAGTGCTGCCTCAGCGGCGCCGGAAGACGTCTTCAGTGCCAAGTCGCGCGCACTTGAAGGGACCGTCATCGCCATCGAGGCGCATGCGGTCATGATTCGGCTCAAGCTTGTTGCTTCAACAGCGGTCAGGCAGTTTTCAAGCCGGCCTTGACACGCAGCATCAGCCAGCAAGCCTCCAGCGCACCAGCGCAGCAGGCGTGCCTGCACGCGCACATCCCACCCCAAGAGCTGTGCCAGCTCGACGCTTCGCGTCAGGCCGGGCTGTGCCAGCGGACTGGCCAGCGAATTCCGCGCCAGCGAATCCCTGCCTTCCAAATCCCTACCTTCCGAATGCCTGCCTGCCAGCTTCCAGACCGCGTTCATTGCCGTTGCCAATGTATCGACTGGATGCCGCTCATGCCGTGCGCGCAGGAAAGCAAGCACTCTGCGGCCGGCATCCGCATAAACAGCCAGCTGCGCGGGCTCAAGCTTGGGGATCTCAACGCGCGCCAGTGTCTCGAACGCGAGCGCATCCGGAGCTGCGGCTGAAAAAACGGCCAAGAGCGCCACCCATTCCAGCTCTGCCATCGCCTCAGAAGGGAAGTAGAGCGCCCCTTCGTCGAGGAATTCTGCCAACGCAGTCAGCTGGGGCAGTGCCTGGTGCAGCGCTTCACAGGCAAGGCTAAAAACATGTCCAACTTGCCCGGACCTCGCCTCCAGCATCTGCCCCATACGCAGCAAGAGCACCAGCGTACCGCGCCTGGACAAGCCAGCCTGTCGCACCACAACCTGCAAAAAATCCAGCACAAAATGCGCTTGCGCGACGGCAGGTCCGCTCGTCGAGCGTTTGGATTGCCGCTTGAGAAAGTCGCTCAACTGCGCCTGCAGCGTCTCGGGGTTGGCCATTTCGACTGCTGAATCAAGCAAACAGGCGACCAATTCCTCCGCAAGTCCGTCGGCATCACGGGCCAGCGTATGCCGCTGACGGAACAGCTCCGCTTCGAGCAGCACAGCATCGGCAAGCTGCCTGAGCAGCCATTGCTGGCCGATGCTCAAAGCGGGCTCCAGCGCAAGCAGTAAGCGATCGGCAGCGGCTTCGAACAGCGTAAAGTCGAGCAACTCGCTTAGCGCCTGTGCCGGCCTGATCCAGACCCGAATACCGGGCGTCGGCGCCACCTTTAGAACCGCGGTGAAAGCATCAAGGCTGGCCACTGCATGCTTTTCGGAACTGACCGCAAGCTCCTTGGCAAGCGCGGAAAATGCTGGCCACGCTACCAAGCTCTCGATCACTGCCTGGCGCCGGCTTGCCAATGCAACCAGCAGCGCTTGCTTGAGTTCGGGCAGACATCCAGACCAAGGCTCCGGATACAGAACGTCGTGCATCCAGCGATCCCAACGCAGTGACGGGACAGACAAATCCTGCACTTGCACGCTAGCGACGTCAGTCATGCCCTGGCCTCGGAAGTAAGAGTGGATGGCACTGCGGCCGGTTGCGGGCGTCCGAGCAAGTAGCCCTGACCGTGATGACATCCCAGCGCGAGCAAGGCGACGCGCTGCGCTTCGGTTTCAATACCCTCAGCGGTCACCGTCAAGCCCAAGGCATGCACCAAATCGATCAAAGAGCGAACGATGATTCGCTCACGACCATCTTGTTCCAGCTGAGCTGTAAAGCTGCGATCGATCTTGATCGCGCTGATCGGAAACCGCCGCAGATGCGTCAGGGACGAGTAGCCCGTACCGAAGTCATCCAGCACCACGCGGTGACCATCGGACACCAAGCGGTCGAGGGTTTGGTGAATGGTCTCCAAGTCCTCCAGCAATGCGCTCTCGGTGATCTCAATACCAAGGCGCTCAGCGGCAAACCCGTACTGCGCGCAAAGTGCGCGCAACAGCCCCGGCAGATCGAAGTCCTGGAGCGTGCGCGCCGAAACGTTGGCATAAATCCTGAGCGCTTGCGCTTGCCCCTCAGGGGTAACCAGCAGCTCAGCGCAGCGACGCAAAACCCACTGATCCAACATCACGATCAACTCGGATTCTTCGGCGACGGCGATGAAGCTCTCCGGCGTGAACAATCCACCCGGCCGTTGCCAGCGCAGCAGCGCTTCGAAACAGCTGACCGTCCCGCTCGCCAGCGCCACAATCGGCTGCAGATAAACTTCGAATTCACCGGCCTCGAAAGCACGCCGCAGACAGCCTTCGAGCTCAAGACGCTGCTGACTCCGCTGACGCATTCTCGGGTCAAAGCAGACTACGCGAGCGCGTCCCTGCGCCTTGGCGCGAAACACTGCGGTATCGGCGTCACGCAGGTAGTCGGCTGCGCTTTCCAAACGCACATCGCTAAGCACCACGCCCACGCTGGCTGTGCAGCGCACCTGATGTTGACCCACCGTAACGGACTTGGCGAGCACGTCTTGCAGCCGCTTGGCAAGTGCGATCACTTGCGACGAATCCAATGGCCCGGGTAGCAGCAGGACAAATTCGTCCTCGCCGAAGCGCGCCAAATCGTCCTGTTCGCTCATCTCGATACGCAGGCGCTGCGCCAGCGCGCGCAGCACTCGATCACCAATGGCGTGTCCCAAGCTCTCGTTGATCAGGGCAAAGCGATCCAAGTCGATGAGCAGAACAGCAAAAGCCCCAGACGCATTGCGCGTACGTCGGATGACGTCATTCAGCCGCTCCAGAAAGCGATACCGGCTCGGCAAGCGCGTCAGGGAGTCGCTATAGGCCAGCCTTTGCAGTTTGCGTTCAATGCGCCGCTGCACGGCCAAGTCCACAATGCTCAGGAAGAGCCAACGAGAATCTGGGGCGGACTTCAGGCCGTCGCAGCGCTCAGTGCCGCCAAGTAGCACCAGCAAATGGTGGCCGGCTCGGTGCACCAAAGTCGCTTCTGCTGGCAGATTCTCGACCTTGAGCGCAGTTGCACAGAGCAGTAGCTCGGGGAGCAAGCGAGCGCGCAACTCGTCGTCAGCATAGCCACTAAGCTCCTGAAAGCGATGATTCCACTGCCGCAAATGCCCCTTGGCGTCTGCAAGCAAGAAGCTCACCGGCAGGGAGTCAAGAATTTCCGCACTCAGTCGAGGGACAACCGCTTCCATGTGTCTTTCCACGAGCGCACCCGCCGTGAGGACGAGCGCGTAGTCGATCTGTGGCTCGGCGTGTATGATATGGAGTGGCTCGGAATGCAATGTCATGCTTTATAGCATACGCTAACATTTACTAACAAGTGCTTTGAGAAACTTCAGTGAAGTTGTGCACCGGGCAACGCCGCCATCGGACCGCGCAGCAGCTTTCCAGAGGTTCCCTTCACTACCCAGGAGATCTGATGCTGCATGCCTATGCGATCGCTGAAGCCGGTCAGCCGCCAGTGGGGCTCCGGTGCGTCCAGTTCGGCCAGCTGCTGATGGCCTATGACGCTGCGGAGCCAGAGCTGCTGGCGCCGGGTGGTCTTGAAGGCCAGCATCCCAGTTGGCTGGCGACGGCGCTGAATAGCCATCATGAGCGCATCGAAGCCTTGCGCGCTTCTCTGTCCGTGCTGCCGCTGCAGTTTGGGACTGTGTTGCGCGATGAGAGTGTTGCGCTGCGATCACTTGAGCAGTCGCAAACCGAGATTGCGGCCTACTTTGCGCTTACCCGCAACCTTCAGGAATGGGGGCTGCGCGTTGTTGCGAGCAGTCCTGCGGTGGCACTGCCGCAGTCATCGGCGTCCGGCGCGGATTACCTGCGCGCGCGCCGCGATCGCGCAGCGCTGCAGGCCCAGCACGAACAGAGCATGGGGCAACTGGCGTTTGATGCGGTGGCGCCGCTGCGTTCGTTGGCGCGCGCCGAGGTGGAGCGACCCTTGCCATCAGGTCGGGCGGGAGGACCTGATGCGCTGCTCCATCTGGCGCTGCTGCTGCCCTTGGAACAGGATCTGAGCCATCACAGCAGCCTTGCGCTGTGCGCCACAGCGCTTGCCGCCGAGGGGCTTGCCCTGGTTATTACAGGGCCGTTTGCACCCTACTCATTTCGCCCCAGAATCAGTCCGGCCTAGCCTTACCTGGCATGCTCGGCCGCAGGTCAATTCTGTTTCGGCCCATGCATTCAGGCCGCCCAGGTATTCAGGCGGCAGTGACCGGGCTCACCCGCAACTGGCTTAAGGCGTAGCTGAAATCCTCTTGCCCTAAGGGCACAACTTCTTGCATCAGCCGTTCGGGACCGAAGCGGCGCAGGCAATAAATGCCGGCAAGCTGAATCAGTGCTCTGAGCTCGGCGCCGGAGCGTCCTTCCGTGGCCTCGGCCAAGCTTTTGAGATCGACCTCGTCCGCCACCAGTTGCCCTTCAAGCACCACTTCAAGGATCTGCTGTCGCTCCTGCAGCGAGGGCAAGCCAATCAATAGTTCGCGATCAAATCGCCCCGGACGAAGTAGCGCAGGATCGACCCGATCAATGCGATTGGTCGCGGCAAGCAGCTGCACCCCCTGCATCGGCTGGAAACCGTCAATCTCAGTCAATAGCTGCGCCACAACGCGGTCGCCAACCTCGTTGCCGCCGCCCTGGCTGCGCTTGGGTGCAAGCGCGTCAAGCTCATCGAAAAAGAGCAGGCAAGGCGCCGACATGCGCGCCGCGTCAAACACCTCGCGCACTGCGCGCTCGGACTCACCCACGAATCGAGAGAGCAGCTCCGGGCCACGGATGGCGATGAAATTGACGCCCGCCTCGCTGGCAAGTGCGCGCGCCAACATGGTTTTTCCGGTTCCCGGCGGACCATGCAGCAGCACCCCGCGCAATGGCTTGATACCGCGATGGCGAAATAGCTCAGCGTATCGGGTCGGCCAGAGCAGGGTTTCCGTGAGTACGGACTTCGCCGTCTCATGCCCGCCGATATCGGCAAACCGCGTGCTTGGAATCTCAACCGCCAGCTCACGCAGGGCGCTGGGGGCCACCGCTCCCAAGGCAAGCGTGAAGTCGGCAGCAGCAATGCTGGGCGCGAGCTGGCCTCCCGCCGCAGCGCTCTGGCCTCCCGCACTGTCCCGGCGCAAGGCACACATGCCCGCTTCCTGGCAGAGCGCGCGCAGATCCGCGCCCGTGAAACCATGCGTCGTCGCGGCCAAGGCCTGCAGCCGCACGTCCGAAGCAAGCGGCATGCGCCGCGTATGCACCGCGAGGATGCGCTCGCGAGCCGCGGCATCGGGAACGCCGAGCACCAATTCGCGATCGAACCGACCAGGCCGCCTGAGTGCCGGATCGAGACTGTTTGGCAAGTTGGTTGCCGCGATAACCACCACGTTGCCGCGCCCCTTAAGGCCGTCCATCAAGGTGAGCAACTGGGCTACGACGCGCTTTTCCACTTCGCCTTGAACGCGATCGCGGCGCTGTGCAATGGCGTCAATCTCGTCGATGAACACAATGGACGGCGCCGTACGCTCTGCCTTGTCGAAAACCTCGCGCAGTCTGGCTTCGCTTTCCCCATAGAACTTTTGCATGACTTCAGGCGCACTCAGGCTGTGAAAGCTTGCGCGACACTCGGCGCCCACTGCGCGCGCCAGCAGCGTCTTGCCACTTCCGGGCGGCCCGCTCAGCAGCACGCCGCGCGGTGGATCAATGCCTAGTGCAGCAAATCTTTCGGGATGCTTCAGCGGCAGCTCGATCATTTCCTTCAGTCGCTGAATCTCCCGATCGAGTCCGCCAACGGACGCAAATCCCGCGCTCATATCGGGCCCCGCCTGAGCTTCAGCGGCAAGCTTGCGCAGTTCAGTCGCCGAGCCAATCAAAACCATGCCTACGGGCTCGGTATTTACCACTTTGAGACGGAATACGCGGCCGCCCTGCGGCAGCTGTAAAACATCTCCGACCTGCACGGGGATGCCGTCGACACGACGTGCGAGCGATTCAAATGCGCCCTGATCGAGCGCAAGCGCGTCGCAGGGCACCAGCCCGATGCGCTCCGCCAAGCGCACCTGGACCGCGCGCACCCGAGCGCGTGCGCCGGCGGCGAGCCCAGCGTTGCCCAGCGCCATCGGGTCAAGAAAAACTGCGTTGCGGCCGCGATCCGCCGGAAACGTGGGGAGCAATCGCACCAGTGCGCTCGTGCGCGCACCGCTGAGCTGAACCACCGAGCCTGGCTGCAGCCCGAGCGACGCCAATGCGGCAGGGTCTGCGCGCGCGATGCCGCGCCCTTCATCCTGCACGCGCCCGGCTTGGGCAATGAGCTCAAGCTCGTCAGCAACCCCAGTGCTGGTCACGGAGAAGTAAATCGCAGGCAAATCACCCCGTCAGTGGCTGATCGCTCTGGTGCTCGCTGCGGGTTGAACGACAAGAGTGCCTCACCGATGTAGCGCACCGAGGGTGCCTGGAGCGACAGCTGCACCATGTCCTCGACCACCTCAACATGGAGCGCGTCGGGGTCCAAGCCAACGGCATGAATCAGCACGCTGGTAAAGCTGTCTTCCTGGAGCACCTCCACCAGCAGCTCACGATCTGGTTCGGCTGCAACGGCCTGCCCGAATGCACCCAAGCGCTTCGCCAATTCGCCTAGATCAGCCAATGGCGAACCATCCAGCGTGCGTGCGCTGAACCCTCGCCTGACTTTGAGCGTACCACCCGAGGCGCCTATTTGCTTGATCGCATCCGCCGCGCCTTGGGCGATTTTTGACAGGCCCTGCAGGATTCCGGCGAGGGCATCCATGGGTTCACCCGGGTTACGCGGGTTACTCATGCCACCACGCCCGGCGTAAGGATCGGCTGAGTCGCGTCCGCCTTCAATCGGCTTTCAAGCAGTTCAATGCGCTGCTGCATCTGCTCCATCGCCAGCATCTGCCGCTCCTCAATGCCGTGCCCAGCCAGCTGCGGCGTCCGCCACCAATCCATGCCCATCTCCTGAGCCCGGTCGACCGAGCAAATGACCAGTCGGATCTGGATGGTCAGCAACTCAACATTGACCAGATTGATCCGAATGTCACCCGAGATCACGATTCCTTTGTCCAGGATTCGCTCAAGCAAATCCGCCAAGTTAGTGCTCGGCGTCGAGTGCACCATGCCACGCAGTTCCATTAAAGACTCCCCAACGGACCAAGGTCAAGCTTGAGATCCGATTCCTGTAAACCGAATGCCTCGGCCAGGCGTAGCACCTCTTGCCGCTGGGCTTGCAGCGCACTGCCCACCCGTTCAATGTCGGCATCGCTCAAGCTTCCCGCATCCATTCTGCGAATGGCCTGACGCTCAAGCACTTCGTGCAGCATCTTCAGCAGCGTCAATACCAGCTGCGCCAATCCGTGTGCAGGATTGCGACCCTCTTCGCCCAAGGCACAGTGCACTTGCGGCTTCGCCAAGTACCCGGCAAGGGCGTGCTCAAAGTCGGCCATGATCTATTCCTTGCATGCTTGCGGCGATTGGTTTCATCGCAGTCTCCACGCTGCTCAACAGCAGCCTTAAGTCTAGGTACACCAAATCGACCCCCGCCACCGAGATCAGTACCTGACCCTGGATAACAATGCCCTTTGCCAACAGCCGATCAAGCAGATCGCTGATCTGAAAGCCACCTTGCGCCATCATCAAACCCTCTTTAGCTGTTCCAGTCGTTGCAGCTGCACGCTCTCAGCCTGATCAAACTCATCCTCACTGATGGCGCCGGTTTCCAACTGAGCGTGTAACGCACGCAAGCGAGCCATCACCTGCTGCTTTTCCTCCTCAATGTTCTGCCGCGCAGCGTTCTCAATCTCGCGAAACACCTTGTGGAGCAGACCGAAACCAAACATGGCGGCTAAAGTTGCCTATCGACAAAACTGTACGGTGGCGATGGCGCACTCAACTCAATCCGGTAGTCATCAGGCCAGCCTGCAGCAAAAACATCGACTTTAGCCTCCAGCGCCGCAAAGGTGTCTTTGGGCACCAGCATCGCAACATTGACCAAATGCTGCTCCGAAGGAAAACCGAGCTCGCAGTAGTCGGTGATGGACGCCGCAAGCACATCAAGCAGCTGCGCCAGTATGGTCGCGCGCTGATCCTGCAAATGGTGTTCGAAAACTTTTCCCAGGTGGATCTTCTGGTCTTGCGTTGGCGCGCGTCCTCCCATGAAATAGCGATCACGCAAGCGCCGCAGCTCAGTTGCAGTTTCCACAAAATGCGCAAACACGTTCTCGCCGGTCCAGATCAGACGCAGCACAAACTCACGCTGCCCGGTGATCCTTCCAAGTAAGCGCTTAATGGCAGCCAAGCTGGGGCCCAGCGTAGTGCGCAAATCCTCTTCGTCATCGGCCAACATGCCAAACGACATCGGCACGATGTCGGCATGCTCACCGACCCGCTTGAGCAGGTTTTGGTAGTCCAGCAGATGCCTGCGCCGAGGTGCGATATCTGGCTCGTTGCACTCCGACACCAGTGCTGCCAGCTCACCCAATAGGAGCGATCTCACGGGCTCCGCATGCAGGCCGGTGAGATCGCTAGGCAGGTTGATGCCGGCCTGAATCAAGCCATAAATGAGCAGGCCCATCAGCCACTTCGACCCGCGTCAGAGATCTGCTCGAAGTCAAGCAGCTCGGCGCTGCTATCGAGTGAAACCCGATACTCGGTCCGCGTCAGCATGTCTTTGGTGCCCGCCGCATTGCGAATGCTGGTTTCGGGATTGCGCACGTAGACTTCGACCGTGGCAATCCAGCCACCAGCTTCGCCGCGTGAGCGCAATCCGAGCAGGCGGAACTCCAAAGCACCAACCATGGGCGCCCACTCGTCCCGCAAGATCTGGTGAATCTCTGTAAGTGACCTCATAACACCCTCAATAGCGAATGGAAATACCGCTGCCCGGATCCAGCTCCGGGTCAACGGCGCCCAGCTCTGGAAGAATCACGCCATGCAGCGCCAGCATCCGGGCAATCTCGCGATCAATCTCCCCAATCCTTCGCTTCAGCGAGGTAACCCGGGACGTTGCGTGGCCGATCTCGACGTGGCGACGCTGACGCTCAAGCTCGAGGTAGCTGAGCTTCAAGTAGACGGCGTGCTTGTTCGGCACCAGTTTTCGCGAAGCCAAGGTGCGCTTGGGAATGGTGGTGCCAATACGTGGGAAGCGGGTCATGGCAAGGCTCCGGAAACCAGGGCATCAGGGGCCAGTTCGTCCAGCCAAGCGCTGCTTGCACGACGTGCCGCGAGACGCTCGTCTTGCACCGGCTCGACGGCTAATGGTGCCGCTGGCGCAGGGTTTGATGGCGGCGCCTCAGGACCGCTCGCCGCAGCGCTTACGCTTAGATTGACCGCATCAAGACTTTGCAGATCAATCCCCAAAACGTCCTGACAAAGCGCACGGAAAAATTCCGAGTCGCGCGCCACGGGCGTGCCGACACTCTTGACAATGCGACCGAGCGTAATCGCGGCGCGAATCGTCGGTCGCTCACGACCGGTCCGATGCTCACGCAGCTCACGCACCAACTGCACCAGCTGCTCGGCGTCGGCGAGCGCAACGCCGGTACGTGCCGCGACGATTTGCACCTCCGTTTCGGCATCGTAGTAGGCCAAATGAATGGTGATCAGGCGATCCATGAGCGCGTCAGGTGTTTTGAACACGCCTGCGTACTCTTCCGGGTTGGAGGTCAGAATTGCGTTAAACCGGCGATGCACCTGGATATAGCTTTCGCGCCCGTCATAGGCCTTTGGCAAGTTCAGAATACGCTCGGAAAGCACGCTCAGCAGCGGGTTGTTGGCTTCCGGGCTGGTTCGGTTGAACTCGTCGTAAATCAGCGTATGGCCCATACGGCAGGCGGTGGTCAAGCGGTTATCGACCCACAGCTCGCGTTTCTCTTCCTCCATCTTGACCACGGAGCGGACGTAATTGTCGATCAGTCGCGAGGTCCTGGTGCCCGTGGTGGAGCCCACCAAGTCAGCGCTGGTAAGCAGATGATCGCCGTGCAGCAACACCACGGGTCGGCCAAGTTGTGCCGCGACGTGGAATGCAAGGGTCGACTTGCCGGTCCCGGTGGGACCGCAGAAGTGCACCGGAAAGCCCGCCCGCAGATAGGCCAGAGCGCGCTCGGCAATGGCGCGCACCGCATGGGTTGTAACGAAGCCCTCACTAGGGCTTACCGCCACGCGCCCGGGCGAACTGCTGCCTTCCGTATCCATGGCTGCGGTCACGCTACAGCCCATCCAGAAAATCCAATACGCGCTCACGCCGAGGCGCAGTCGCGATTGGGTTGGAGGAGCTAAGGCTCGGCGCGCGCCCCGGCGCAAGATTCAGCGAGCCGCTGCGAAATCTGCTTTGTTTGGCCATGCGCGTCACCGCAACAATCGCAGCAACTGCCCTTTGCGTGCGAAGGCGCGAGTGATTGAGCTGATCGGAAAGTCGCGAGCGAACCTCATGCTGGGCCATCGACGTTTCGCGTCTAAAAGTTTCGACACGGTCGCTTAGCTCAGCACGGCCTTCAGTCAAGGCGCGCCGCATCCGCTCAAGGCGCTCTGCATCCTTGCGTCGCTGCTGGTTGCGGTCACGACGCATGTCGAGCAACCGGGCACAGGCGTCGCCGCGCAGTGCATCCACTTCGCGTTTCAGCCGCGCCAGTGACCCCTGACGCTCGGTCCGTGCGCGACTGAGCTGCTGCATAAGAGGACGGATATCGCCGGGATATTCACTCATTGCCCTGTCTCCGAAAGCTTTGGTTCTGATCCGGACCCAAGAATCGGGCCGGATCAGGCCCGTCAGGCTGGTTGTGCGGCGCTGGCTGTGAGGCCAATCGCTTCCGCGTATTTAAGGTAGGTCTCAACCGAGGCAATCACCACACGCGCTTCAATTGCCAACAGCTCAATTCCTACCAACGACACTTTCGCAAACACGTCTATCACAATGCCCTTGTCAAGGATGCGATCGATCACCTCGGCCAAACTGGACGAGTCAGTGGACTTCTGTACCTGTGCCATGAACTTTCTCCTATGAAATCGGCAGCACCCGTAGTTTGGGCGCCCGATGATTTATGCCACACTTACTAACATCTCGCAACACTTAAAAATGCTATGGCACATCATTTGACATCCAAACCTGCTTCCGAGCCGAATTTGCACGAACTACTGCGCCAAGGTACGGCGAGCGCGCACCAAGCCATTGGCGAGGTGCCCATGTTCAAAAGGCTGTTCGACAGCGACTACATGGAAGCCGAATACGGGGCGCTTCTTGCCTCGCTTCTGACCTACCATCAGCGGCTGGAGCCCCTGTTGAGGCGCTGGCTGGGCGCTGATTTTGCGCGGTTTCTGGACCGCGTTGATCGGCTTGAAATGGACCTGCGCAGCTTTCCCAGCGCTGGCATGAGCACGCCGCGCACGGCAGCGATCGGCTGGCTAACCCACCGCGATGGTGCGCTCGGTGCCCTTTATGTCCTGGAAGGCTCCGAACTCGGCGGGCGCATGATCGCGCGCGCGCTGGCGATGCGCTTTCCCGGCAAGCGCTGGGCATTTCATCGCGACGACTTTGATGCCGGTCAGCGCTGGCGGCACTTTCTGAGTTTTCTGCCGACTTATCAGGAGCCCGAGCCGGTCATCCAAGGCGCAAACAGCGGCTTTGCCAGCCTGATGCAGCATCTGACGCGCGGTCAGCCCACCGCTGCGCCCGACCGCGCGACCCAACAATGACCAGACAGCGTGTCCTTGACCAAACTGAGTGTCCTTGAATTCCCTAAACGGTCATTGGGCGCGCAGTCGCGGAATCCACGATTGGGGATAGCCATCTGCTTGGCCGAAACCCGAAGCCATGGATTCTGCGACTACGCCTGACGGCTGCGCGCAGAATGACCACAATGAGGCCGCCAGAGTGCGCAATCCATGCGCAGGAAACTCGGTCAGCTTGCCCGAAACCCGAAAGCATGGATTCTGCGACTACTACGCCTGACGGCTGCGCGCAGGATGGGCGGCTGCGCGCAGAATGACGGTTGACGGCTGACTCATTTCGACCATAGGGAGAAGTCCACCGCTGCTTGACCGAGACTGGAGGGCATCAGCCGGGACGGGTGGCCTAATCGGACTCAAGCACGTTCGACAATGAGAGGCATGCATGAAAGCCGTCGGCATCGGCGCGCGTGTGCAGCGTGCCGCCGTGCCGGCTTGCCAAATCCAGCGCCAGCGTCAAGCCAAGCCCCGCGCCTGGCCGCGTTACCTTCGATGGGGCACGAAAGAACGCTTGCTGCAACTTGTTTTGCTCGATCCCCAAGCGCGGAGCACCGCTGTCGTCAACGCGCAGCTCAACGTCGGCGCCCGAAACCTTGAGACTGACCCGGAGCGGAAATTCGCCATGCTCTACCGCATTGCGAATCAGGGCGTCGACGGCCAGACGGAGATCTCGCGGCCACGAGCTCACCACGCAGACCGACGGCAACAGGACCTCAATCGCTGGCGAAAGCTGATGGCAGACTTCTGCCACAATCAGCCGCAGATCGACCAGATCGAGACGCTCCTGGGGCGCCAGAAAACTCTGGTACTGCGCCAATAGCTGCATCAGATCTGCACATTCGCGTTCGACCCAATCAAGCTGGCAGTCTGCGCGCTGCTCTTGCGCCTGCTGCGCCTTCAGCTGCAGGCGCAGCAGGCCACGCCGGACGTCGTGCATCAGGTGTCGGATGAGCTCGCGCTGTGGCGGCGTTAGCGGATCAGCAGCAGGCATGGATGACGCTGGGCTCAGGGCGTGAAGACATATCCGATGCTCCAAACGGTCTTGATCAATCTGGGATTGCGCAGATCCGGTTCCAACAGCTTCCGTAGCCTGACGATCAGCACGTCAATGCTGCGCCCAGAGGCTCTGCTTTCCGACGGCAGCAGGGACAGCAGCGCATCACGGGTCAGCGGCTGATTGGGTCGGCGAGCAAAGATCGCCAGCAATTCAAATTCACTGGTGGTGAGCTCGATCGGGCCCGACGGCCCGCTCAATCGGCGCGCAGCCAAGTCCAGTGCGAAGCCCTGAAACGAAATAACGGGTACAGCTTCTAACGTCGCTGGCGCTTGCACCATTCGCCGTGAGCGACGCAGCACCGCACGCACCCGCGCCACCAGCTCGCGAGCGCTGAATGGCTTGCCAAGATAGTCATCCGCACCGACTTCCAGCCCAACCACCCGATCAACTTCATCGCAAAGCGCTGTAGCAACGATAATCGGAATAGGATTCGCCGCCGCCGCCAAACGTCGGCACACCGACAGACCGTCTTCGCCCGGCAGCCCAAGATCAAGCACCACCAGATCGATTTTCTCGCTCTCCAGAAAGCGATCCATCGCCGCGCCGTCGGTCGCATGCGTCACCAGCAAGCCCAGACGCTCGATGGCGAGCTTCATGGTTTGCGCCCACTCGACGTCATCATCCACCAATAGGAGTCTGGTTGCTTCCATCTTAGTGCACCCTCATACACCCATGCGGTGCGGCCGTCAGTTGCATCACTGGCGTAATTGACGTTCGATACTTCTGCGAGAAACGAGAGCTTACAGCCAACTTGGGCAAAACTCGCCAGCCCCTTCCCTGCCCGGTAACCCCTGAAAAGCAACGCTTCATGCTACCGGCTGAGTCTGTATGCTACCGCACATTGTAGGCCGAGCTGACGCGCCACTTTTTTCTACCGGCGGCGTCATTTCCGTTTCGACCGCCTGTGTCATTTCGACCGTCTGTGTCATTTCGATAGCCTATGTCATTTCGATAGCCTATGTCATTTCGATAGCCTGTGACATTTCGATAGCCTGTGTCATTTCGATAGCCTGTGACATTTCGATAGCCTGTGACATTTCGATAGCCTGTGACATTTCGATAGCCTGTGACATTTCGATAGCCTGTGACATTTCGATAGCCTGTGACATTTCGATAG
>Ga0163144_10003441_pt1 | contig 36028 bp, 39 predicted proteins | sample OliLak19BULKMAT1_FD_123175 | JGI IMG/M metagenome (GOLD analysis project Ga0163144, IMG submission 123175) | Freshwater microbial mat bacterial communities from Lake Vanda, McMurdo Dry Valleys, Antarctica - Oligotrophic Lake LV.19.BULKMAT1 | ecosystem: Environmental > Aquatic > Freshwater >...
GCCCCAGGCGCCTTCGTAATTGTCATACTTGACCTCGCCGGTCGTCGTGTTGATGACGACGGGATAGGTCCAACCAGGCAGGGAGACGATTGATCGAATGCGTGGAAGAGAGGGCTGATCCATGCTTACCGCGGAACGCTTGATGATGATGGGGGGCATCACCGCCTTCCTGCTGACGCTGCACTGGGTCCGTCGCCGCGACCTGCGCGAAAAGTATGCCGTCGGCTGGATTCTGGTCGCCTCGGTCCTGCTGTTAGTTGGCTTGTTCCCCAACGTATTGATGCAGATGGCGGACGCCGCGAGGCTAAGCTATCCCGCTGCGGTTCTCTTTCTCGCCTTGGCGGCGATCTATTTGTTCGCCTTCATGGTCTCCGTCACGCTGACACGACAGTATCGGCGCAATGTTAGACTTACGCAGGAGATTGCTTTGCTGCAAGAGGATTTGCGGCAGTTGAAGAAAATGATCCTCGTAGCGGTCCCGGCGCAGAGCAAAGAATAGGGTTCGTGAAGGCGGATTCTTGCATGTGTACTTTGGGTGTTTGTCCTTGCGGGACAACCGCTTCCAAGAAAAGACTGAACAGCCGGCTTGTTCGTTTGTAGCTGTTAGCCCGGCGATCTCTCCGCGAATCGCGCCTTGTTGCCTATGCCTTTGCCATCGCGGTTGCAATAGGATGCCATATTGATGCTAACCATCGCAATCCCCTTTTATTATGGTCAAGCCTATTTGCGGCGTGCAATCGAAAGTGTTTTAGCCCAAGGATACGGGGATTTCCGATTGATCGTATCCGATGACAATGGTTCGGAAACTGGCACGGAGTCCTTGGTCAGATCGTTTGAGGATTCGCGGGTTGCCTATTTTCGAAACGAGCGAAACCTAGGAATGGCGGGAAATTGGAACCGATGTCTTGAGTTGGCCGAAACAGACCTAGTGACTATTCTGCACAGCGACGACCTGTTGCTCCCAAAATACTTGCAAATCATTCTTGCCGCATCTCAAAGGCATCCCCGCGCTGCTTTGTTTTTCTGCGAAGCTCGGATCATTGATTCCCAAGGCGAATCTTGTTTTTCATTTCCAGATTATATTAAGAGGTTTTTTAGGCCCAAATACGGCAGTGAGATAGTATTGCAGGGGCAGAGCGGACTCGCAGCCATTCTTCGCGGAAACTTTATCATGTGTCCTTCGGTGTGTTATCGAAAATCCGTGCTTGGAACACGCCGCTTCTCGCCGGATTGGAAATTCGCACTCGATATTGAATTCTTTTCTCGCATGTTGGGAGACGGCGAAAGGCTAGTTGGTGTTCCGGATGTGGCGTACGCATATCGAAGGCATTCGGGAAACGCAACATCCGCTTACACAAAGTCGCTCTTGCGATACAAAGAAGAGGTGGAACTTTATTGTCGATTGAGTAAAGTCGCTCGTGTGAAAAACTGGAAGCAAGTGGAGCGCATTGCGGACCAGAAGAATATCATCAAACTTAATCTCTCTTTTCAGATGCTCATGGACGGGATTCGTCTTCAAATATCGGGTAGTTTGACCAAAGCCCAATTCCTCGCGTCCATTTTTTGAAAATAAGGCAAGAATCCGCGAAGGAATGCTTAAGGTATGCCTGGCCTCAGTAGTGGCAGGAATTGCTTTCGGGGGCATTGCCGGTGCCTGAATTCGTTGGGTGCAATGCGGACTGGGAGATTTCTTACCAGCCAGGGAAGATGGAATGAAGATTGGGTTTTTGTAGATAGGGCAGATGATGGCAAGCATGCTTAACTCCGCCGCGCCGAAAACCTCGCATAGATTTTTCGCCTAGCCTACGGAAGGCAAAGGCACCGATGACTGCGGTCCGGAGCAAGGCACGATTTTTCGACCACGTCGTCACCAGAAAGGTCTACACAAAATGTCGCCAGGACAACTCTTGAGGAAGCTGCTTGGCAAAAAGTTATTTGCCGTGGTTGGCAGGTACTATCGTGCAATCTTCGTGAACCTCAATACCGTTGCCAAGTTCATGGCGGCTGAGATTCCGAAAGATGCACATGTACTCGATATTGGCGGCGGTGACGGGGAGCCTCTTAATCATCTTCTGGCAAAGCGGCGGGACATTAAGGTGACCATGATCGACTTGACCGAGACCATCGGGAACTCGCTTTCCTCAGAGTTTAAGGACCGGGTTGTGCGGCTACCTGGAATGAGTATTGCGAAATTCATGGCGACCCAACCGCTGCTCCCTGACTGTATCGTCGTCTCCGATGTCATCCATCACGTGGACCCGGAAATAAGGGGACGCTTCTTCGCCGAGCTTCATGAACTCGTCCGAAAGTCGTCGGCGCTCCTACTGATAAAGGATATCGAACCGGGCTCATTTGTCTCCTTGCTTAGCTATCTTAGCGATTACTACATCAGTGGTGACAAGCGCGTCAAGCTGATTTCAATGGCTGAACTATGTCGCACGATTAAACAAGTATTTGGGGATGCCGCCATCAAGGATAGTGGCCTGCTAGCCGCGGATAGTCCAAACTATATGGTGTCAATCACGCTATCTTAGTCTAACTTAAGAATCGGAAAGAATTAACTTTTCCGTTGCAAAGGGGCATGCCGTGCAAGAGCGACTCTCCGTAAATCGCTGGATACCTCCTTGGGTGCGACATGAACACCTGGCGCGCTATGATTGGGCTGCTCCTATTTGTCAGGGACGGAGAGTGATCGACGTCGCTTGCGGTTCTGGATATGGGGCCGAATTCTTGGGCAAGTCCGGAGCTTCACGCGTTGACGGATTTGACGCCTCGGTGGAAGCGATTGAGGAAGCGAATCGATGCCATGCCCACCCCGCAGTTTCCTTTCAAGTAGGCGATGCGCTGCATTTGCCGGTTTCGGATCAAACGTACGACGTTTTTGTCAGCTTTGAAACAATAGAACATATTGCGGACGATGAACAGTTTGTTCGCGAAGCGGCCCGTGTTCTGCGACCGGAAGGTATTTTGCTTTGCTCGACCCCGAATCGCGATGTCACAAACGCAGGCATTCGGATTTGGGATCGGCCCATGAATCCGCACCATGTGCGCGAATACACGCGCCAGGAGCTCGAAGCGAAGCTGCAAACTCACTTTTCGCAAATTGAATGGCTGGGACAAACATGGTATCGGAAGGGGTATGTCAGGATGTTATCTAGATTTGGTCGAGTCGTTCCCAGGGGAGCATGTCGCTTGCATCAAATCCGCAAGTGTCTCACTTGGCCGTTGGAGCGAAGAGCGTGGCATTGCCCCGAATCCTATCGAGAAAATCGAGAACCTGAAGTGTTGATCGCTGTGTGCCGCCGTTAGGATTTCGGCTTGGTGTTGGCAACAATTGTTGGGTTCGGAAGCAGGATCCTTTCAAGGACCAGCGGAATTTATTCGCTCAGTAGGACTTTTCATGAATCGGTGGACTGCGGCGAACACGAAACGCGAAAGAGGGGGATGGCATGCGAATTCCGGGATTTCGGTTGCCAAGGACGACCGAATCGTGAACAATACCATCTCTCTCCCGCCTGCTTATCCGCATTCCTGCCTGCCCCGGGTTCCTGTCATGTTCACGCACCATTCGACGCGATTGCGAAATTTTCCTGTTCTTGGCCGCATCTATGCAGGTGTTTGGCTTGTTGCGCTGCTTGCGGGATGCAGCGAAGGAGAGGCGGGCGAGAAGAAGCCGACGGCGGCGCAGCTGGAGTTTTTCGAAAAATCGGTGCGGCCCGTCCTGGTGGACAAATGCTTTTCGTGTCACGGCGAGGAGAAGCAGCGCGGCGGGCTGCGGCTCGATTCGCGGGGGGCGGTGATGGAAGGGGGAGATAGCGGGCCGGCGATGGTGCCGGGGCAGCCGGGGAAGAGTTTGGTGGTGAAGGCGATCCATTACAAAGACGAACTGAAAATGCCGCCCAAAACGCCGCTCAACCAGGAGCAGGTCGCGGCGCTGACGTTGTGGATTCAACAGGGGGCGTTTTGGCCAGAGTCGGCGAAGGAGTTGAGGCCGGCCGTCAAGGAAAGCGGGTTCAAGATCAGCGCGGAAGATCGCGCGTTCTGGTCGTTTCAGCCGATTGTGCCGCCCTCGCCGCCGAAGGTGCGCAACTTCGAGGCGGCGAAGACGCCTATTGATGCGTTCATATTGGCGAAGTTGGAAGAAAAGGGACTTGCGCCGGCGGGGCCGGCGGATCGGCGCACTTTGATTCGGCGCGTCACGTTCGATCTCATCGGCTTGCCGCCCACGCCGGAGGAGGTCGACGCCTTCCTGAATGACAAGCCGCCGGATGCGTTTGCTCGCGTCGTGGATCGGTTGTTGGCGTCACCGCATTATGGCGAGCGCTGGGCACGGCATTGGCTGGATGTTTCGCGCTATGGGGAAGATCAGGCGCATACGTTTCAGGCAAGAAAATACCCCCAAGGTTTTCGTTATCGCGATTGGGTAGTAAAGGCGTTCAATGACGACATGGCATACGATCGCTTCGTGAAGGAACAGATCGCGGCCGATCTCCTTCCCGAGCCGGATCGAGTTGAAAACTTGGCGGCGCTGGGATTTTTCGCGCTGGGGCCGGTGTATTACGGCGATCCGAAGAAGTTGGATCAGATCGACGATCGCATCGACACGGTGACGCGCGGCTTCTTGGGCCTGACGGTGGCGTGCGCTCGTTGCCATGACCACAAATACGATCCGATCTCGACGAAGGACTACTATTCGCTCGCGGGGATTGTCGCCAGTTCGGACTATGTAGAGCTGTCACTGGAGTCAGGGCAGGAAGGCAAGCCGGTTGAGCCTGTGGTCGGCAAGGACAAGAAAAAGACGCCGTTCAAGGGACCGTTCCTGCATTCGATCAAGGAAGGCAAGCCCGCGGATATGCGCGTGCATGTTCGAGGGAATGCGGCGAGTTTGGGCGAACAGGCGCCGCGCGGGTTCCTCAGCATCCTTTGCAAGGACACGCCGCAACCCGTCAAGAGCGGCAGCGGTCGGCTGGAACTTGCCAATGCCATCGCGAGTCGGGACAACCCGCTGACGGCCCGCGTCCTGGTCAACCGTGTCTGGCGGCACCATTTCGGCAAGGGGTTGGTGCGGACGCCGAGCAACTTTGGAGCGTTGGGCGAACGACCGACGCATCCGGAATTGCTGGATCATTTGGCCTACGAATTCATGGCGTCGGGTTGGTCGATCAAGAAGCTGCATCGCACGATCTTGACGTCGGCCGCGTACCAGCGAAGCAGCCAAGCGGAACCCAAGGCGAACGAAATCGACCCGGAGAACAAGTTGCTCTGGCGCATGAATCGGCGTCGGCTGGAAGTCGAGGCGTGGCGCGATGCGATGTTGGCTGTCGCTGGTACGCTCGATCCGGCATTGGGCGGCCCGTCGACGGACTTGAACTCGGCCGGCAACCGTCGCCGCACGCTCTATGGCTCGGTGAGCCGACATGAGCTTAATCCGCTATTGCGTTTGTTCGATTTCCCCGATCCGAACATCACGAGCGATGAACGGCCTCATACGACGGTGCCGCTCCAGCAGCTATTCGTTCTCAACAGCGAGTTCATGGTCGGCAACGCCAAGGCGCTGACAAAGCGATTACACCAAGACAACAAATTGGACGATGCCGCGAGGATTCGGCGGGCGATGCCGCTCTTGTTTGCGAGGCCCGCGACGGAGCGTGAGGTAAAGATCGGGTTGGCGTTTTTGAACGCGCCGTCGACGGAGAAAACGTCGCTTTCACGCTGGGAGCAATATTCGCAGGTGTTGTTGAGCACGAATGAGTTTTTGTATGTGGATTAAATAGTGTCGCGCTAAGCCGCAAGCGGGGGTTTGAAACAAAAAGGGGTAGACGGATGAACGATATCGGAATGACGCGGCGCGAGGTATTGCGTCGTATCGGCGGCGGGTTTGGCGGGTTGGGTCTTGCCAGCGTCTTCGCGGATGCCGGATTCCTGCGGGGTTCGGCGCCGGCGGCAAGCAGTCCGCTCGCTCCCAAGTCGCCGCATTTCACGCCGCGGGCGAAGCGGGTGATCTTCCTCTTCATGAACGGCGGGCCGTCGCATATCGACACGTTCGATCCCAAGCCGGGGTTGACGCGCCTCCAGGGACAGCCGTTGCCGATGAGCTTTCGCACGGGCAGCGCGCGCGGCAACAACAGCCCGCTCATGGACACGCCGTTTCGCACGGCTCGTTTTGGACAGAGCGGCATCGAGATGACGGAACTCTATCCGGAAGTCGGCGCCCGCATCGACGACGTGTGCGTCATCCGCTCGATGTATACCGACAACCCGAATCATGAGCCGGGCCTGTTGCTGATGAACTCCGGCAACATGCAGCCGATCCGCCCCAGCATGGGATCTTGGCTCACCTACGCGCTCGGCACGGACAACCAAAACCTGCCCGGCTTCGTCGTGCTTTGCCCCGGCAAGCCCGTCGTGGGGCCGCAACTTTGGAGCAACAGCTTTCTTCCCGGCATCTTCCAGGGAACGCACATCAACAATCGCAACATCGACCCGCGCAGCATCATTCGCGACGTCAACAACCGCTATCTCTCGCCGACGGCCCAGCGCAACCAACTCGATTTGCTCCAGGAAATGAATCAATCGCATCTGGAAGCCCGCGCCGGCGACGAACATCTCGAGGCACGCATCGCCTCGCTGGAGATGGCGTATCGCATGCAGGGCGAAGCGCAGGAAGCGTTCGACATCAGCCGCGAAAGCTCGGCCACGCGCGGTTTGTACGGATCTGGGGAATTCGCCAATGCCTGTTTGGTCGCGCGCCGATTGGCCCAGCGCGGCGTGCGCATGACGCAGATCTATTATGGCAACGGGCAACCGTGGGACGACCACGGCGACATCCAAAATCATCGCAATCACGCCCGCGCCAGCGACAAGCCCATCGCCGCGCTGTTGCGCGATCTGAAGAACCTGGGCATGCTCGAGGATACACTGGTCATCTGGGGCGGCGAGTTTGGCCGCACGCCGATGTCGCAGGGTTCGCGCGGCCGAGATCATCATCACCTCGGCTTTACGATGTGGCTCGCGGGCGGCGGCGTCAAGGGCGGCCACATCCACGGCGCCACCGACGAATTTGGCTATGCGGCCGTCACCGATCGCGTGCATGTTCACGATCTACATGCCACCATCCTGCACCTGTTGGGCCTGGATCACGAACGCCTCACCTACCGCTACAGCGGCCGCGACTTCCGTTTGACGGACGTGCATGGCCAGGTCGTTCGCGGAATCATGGCGTAAGTATCACGCCAACCCGATTATCCGGTCCTTAAAAAGAAAGCAACGGCATGTCGACCGCATCGAAACGAATGTTGAATCCGGCCGAATACCTCAAGCAGGAACGGGCAGCGCCGTTTCGTAGCGAGTATTTTCGAGGCGAAGTTTTCGCGATGGCGGGGGCCTCGTTCGAACATACGTTGGTCAAAGACAATCTCGCTGGGGAAACGCGAAGTTTATTGAAGGACGGTCCATGCTGCGTTCTCACCAGCGACATGCGCGTTCGCGTGAATGCGACGGGACTTTACACCTATCCCGACGTCGCGATCGTTTGCGATGAACCCAAGTTTGAAGACGAGGTGTTTGATACATTGCTTAACCCACGCATCTTGATCGAGGTATTGTCGGATTCGACGGAGAAATACGACCGTGGGAAGAAGTTTGAGCATTACCGCCAGATAGAGTCGCTGATGGAATATGTGCTGGTCTCTCAAGATAGTCCCTTAGTGGAACGGTTCTTGCGAAACGCCGACAATGCTTGGCTCCTGACGGAAGTGAAGGGGATGGACGGAGTGTTCGAATTCGCGTCCGTGCCGGTGCGCATTCCATTGCGTGAGATCTATCGGGGCGTGACGTTTCCGGAGATTTCGCCGCAAGCTTCTCTGGGTCCGATGAGATAATCGAAAAGGCTCAGCGACTACATCGCGACGAGAAAATCAACCATCGCTTTGGCGAAGGCGGGCAAATCGGGCGGGGTGCGGCTGGAGACGAGATTGCCGTCGACGACGACCGCTTCATCGACCCAGATCGCGCCGGCGTTTTCCAGGTCGTCTTTGATGCCGAGCGAGCCGGTGGCTTTCTTGCCGTTGAGGATTTTCGCGGAGATGGGGATCCAGCCGCCGTGGCAGATGAAGGCGACCAGCTTGCCTTGCTCGTGGAACTCGCGCGTGAGACTGAGCACTTTTGGATTGCGGCGAAGTTTGTCCGGCATGAAACCGCCGGGGATGAGCAGGCCCGTGAAATCCCGGCTACTGGCGTCGGCGATCAGCATGTCGGGCTTGGCGGGATAGCCGTGCTTGCCGGTGCAGGGATTGAGGTTTTCGCCGGCCATGACGGTCTCGAAACCCGCTTCTTCCAGTCGAAGTTTGGGATACCAAAGCTCAAGATCTTCGTAGATGTCGCCGACGAAGGTGAGGATGCGTTTCATGATTGTCGTTGTGGCTGAGTGCGGTGCGAGTTTACAATGAGCCTACCAGACCTGCGGCGCAAGCTGCGGGATAGATAGGGCATTCGCCAGTGTACTATTTCCAAGACCGCCGGCGAGTCCCGTTCGAGGAGCCGAACCATGTCCACGACGACCCAGAAAAAAACCGACGCAGCGAAGCAGCGCCCGTTGCTGCCCCCGCCGGAGGCGTTTTGGAAGAAGTATTCGTCGCGGCATGAGTTTCCGTTTTCGACGGCGGCTTCGATCTTTCTGCACGTCTTCGTGGTCGGACTGATTCTACTCATCGGCTTTTTGGCCCAATTGCGCTGGTACTCCCCGGAAAACAAACCGGTGGAAAGCGATGTCGTCACGCTTGAAGGGGAACCTGGGTTGGAGGGAGGCAGCGGACCGGCCGGCGCGCCGGGCGAAGGCGACAGGCCTACCGAGTTTTCGCTGCCGGGCACAGCCGACCCCTACGCGGGGCTGATTTCAAAAGAGCCAATGGACGTTGACGATTCCCCGGTCGAGATCGACCCGAATGCCGTTCGCCCGGACGCCAAAGACGACGCAAGCAGCACCGACATCATCCAAAAGCTGCTGGATGCCGGCAAGGAACCTGAGGATAAGAAGACGCCGCCCGCGAAGGCGACAGACAAAAAGCCGAAAGCCACGCCAAAGAAGTCAAATGGCGGCGGCGTGAAGGGCGGTACGTTTGGATCGGGCGGCACCGGCTTTGGTACAGGCACGGGAAGCGGGACCGGGCCGGGCACGGGTGGTGGCGGGTTTGGGAGACCGCTAACCCGGCAGGAATTCTTGGCGAGACGCTGGAAATTCGATCTGGCGGGGTCGCCGAAAGTTCACATGGACAAGCTGACCAAAGTCGGCTTTGTCGTGGGCATCGAGGGCGTGGATGGCCGTTTCTACACCATCACGGATTTGAAGAGCGTTCCCGTCGAGGTTCGGTTGGACAACTACGCCAAGTACAAAGACGCGGTGCAATGGGAGAATCGGGTACCCGAATCCGTGATGAGCGTCGCGAAAGAGATGGGCTTGACGATGCCGGTAAAAGGGATCTTGTTGTTCCTGCCTAAAGACCGCGAGGAAAAAATCGCCCGTGAGGAACAGCGTTTCGCGAAACAAATACGCCGTACACTGAAGTCGTTTCAGCACATCTGGTTCGATTTCGAGTTTCGCGACGGAGCGTATGAGCCGAAAGCGAAGGCTGTCGAACCAGCACATGCCCGGCAAGGGCGATGAGACGGACACATGAGCGACGGTTTTTAACGCGTTTCCCGTCGCGAATGTGTCCGGCTCGTAACTTAATCAGTTTTCTTTTTTTATGAGAACATGATGCACTTTCTCCACTCCTGCCGAGCGGGCGGCGTCCTGGATGGCGATGAAGGTGCCCCAGGAGACGTCGCGGGCGTCCAGAAGAATCTCGGTGCGGATGACGTCGCCCTTCACCTCGCGTGATAGTTCGTCAGTCAGTTTGCTTTTGTCGATCTTGCCGTCGGCGTCGATGACGTCGCGCGTGGTGTTCTCGACTTGGATTACGGGTTTGCCCGCGCCGTCCGTGAAAACACGGACGCGGATCATGCGTTGTTTGACTTCGGCGACCTTGACGACGCGCTCTTTTTTGCCGTCGCTTTGCACCGTGGGAACGGGCACGACCTTTTGGATCGCGAGAGAATACGTCGTGGTCAGAATGAAGAAAATGAGGAGCACCAGGCAAACATCGATGAGAGGCGTCATATCCAGGTGCGTCGGCTCCTCATGGCGGAGTGAATCCAAACCTTCCAAATCTTCCACGAGTTCGGCGAACTGGGGGTGATTTTCCAGCAATTGCCAGGGTTCGCCGGGATGCCGGATTTCGTCCATGCCCTCGAAGCGTCCATCGCGCAGACCGTCCGCGATCTGGGCGGCGGAGAGGCCGTCGAGAGTCTTCGGCGAACCGGCATGTCGAAATTGGAAAGGGGCAGTCATGTTTTTTTATCCGGCGAGCCCGCAGCGCTAGCAAGGGCGAGACGGGGATGGCACTTCGCGGCTCGCCCTTGCTAGCGCTGCGGGCTCCGCTGAGAATTATCGTTTCGGTTCACTTACCTCGGCGAGGATGGTAATCGCGAGAGGGCCCTTGCCAGGAGGCCGGTTGGCATTGAGGGATTGTTCGATGCCCTGTAAATCGAGCGTGATCTTCTGGATTTCCTCGATGGGCATGTTGAGATCGGCGCGCAGGCGAAGGCGGACGGGGCCTTCGCGATTGTCCAATTGCGTCTTGATGGAGCGGGCGAGATCATCGAGCCGCGTGGAGGGAAGCAGGAACGTGCCCGTGTCGTCGCCGAAGGAGAGCCAGGGCAGTTCCTTGCCGTCGGGGCCGCGTTCGATTGCGCCCGCGCCGCTCTTGCTGTCGACGCCGACCCAGAACATATCTTTGCCGATCTCGGCAAGCTGGTGCTCAGCCGGCGGGGTTTGGATCGGCGAAATGATGCCGGAAGATACGGTCGCGGTCATCATGAAAAAGATGAGGAGCACGAGGCTGACGTCGATGAGCGGAATCATGTCGACTTCGTCATCGTCTTCCTCGCGGCGCTTGCTCCAGTTGAGGCCCATATCGACGGGTTCCAGCGCCTCGGCGGCGTCCTCGGCGGCCATGCCGTCGGGTCGGGGAAGGTACGGTTGAAAGGCGCCGACCTCGATGATGGGCAGCCATTTCTTGCCGCCGGGGAGGCTGACGCGATCTTCGGCGAGAAGTCGTCCTTGTTGCAGCCAGTCGGCAATGACGGCGAACGGAACGCCTTTGTAGACGGTGTTCGAGTCGAGAATCCAGACATCGAGAAGGCGTTGCGTGGCCATGTTGCGTATCCAGGGAGCCCGTAGCGCTAGCAAGGGCGAGACCGGTTAGATGTTTTTGCGGTTCGCCCTTGCTAGCGCTGCGGGCTCGCCGCGATTTTCTCATCGCCGAGCCGTGACGGCTTCGGAAACGGCGGCGGCAGGTTTTGTCGCTGCGGGAGCGGCCTTGTGCGCCTGCACGAGGAGCATCAATTTGCCGGCGGCGCTTTTGGCCTTCACTTCAAAGTTGCCGATCCATGCCTTGAAAAGGACATGGGCGAAGACCAGGGGGATCGCCGTCACCAACCCCAGCGCGGTGGCGAACAACGCGAGGCCGATGGAACCGCTCGTCGAAGTGATCGACTTGCCTTGCTGGGTCATTTCCTGAATTTGCGAAAAGGTGCCGATCATACTGATGACGGTTCCCAAGAGGCCGACCATGGTGGCGACTTTGGCAATGGCGAGGATGGTCGGCAGCAGGAAATTCAACTCGGGCACGACTTCCAGTTCCATGCTGTTGGCCATCGAACGGCGCATGGCGGCGAGGCCTTGTTTGCTGGTTTCCAGACCGTCGGCGAGAATGCGTTTGGGGATGAGGCCAGGCTGGCTTCGTAGGAAGCGAACGCCGCCGTCGACGCCTTCCTTCGCGAGTTTTTCCTGCAGGCCGGGGAGTAATCCGCTGAGATCGGAGGCAGCTCCGCGGTTGAGCATGACGCGCCAGATGACGAGCGTGACGGCAACGAGCGACATGCCGAACATCGGAAAGGCGAAGTACCATTCGTTGCGGACAAAATCGAGAAAGACGCTCATGTGCGTACCCATATTTCGAGAGGGGAGATGCCTTCTTTGTAACCGGTTTGATGCCTGACCGCCAGTTCCAATTGGCGAGACGACGATACGGCGGATCGCTACCATGCCCCGTAGGACAGGCTTCCAGCCTGTCCAAAACGGCGAATTGCTATCAGGCCCCGTAGCCTGTCCGAAACGATTGTTGCACGGGATTTTTCGACGGCTTCATTTGGACAGGCTGGAAGCCTGTCCTACGGCAAAAACAGGAAGGCGACATGCGAAAGAAATTCATCGCGGGCAACTGGAAGATGTACACGAATCGCGATGCGGCGACGAAGCTGGCGTCGGCGGTGCTTGAGGGCGCCAAGGCAGTCGGCGGAGTGGACGTCGCGGTTTGCCCGCCCTTTCCCTACCTGGGGTTGGTGGCCGACATCGTGAAGGGGTCGAGCGTGCGATTGGGGGCGCAGAACATTTATCCGGAGAAGGAAGGCGCGTTTACGGGTGAAGTCAGCCCGGACATGCTCGTGGACATGGGTTGCCAGCTGGTCATCTTGGGCCATAGCGAACGCCGGCACAAGATGGGCGAAGACGACGCGTTTATCAACAAGAAAACGCATGCGGCCTTGGCTGCCGGCCTACAAGTGATTCTGTGTCTGGGCGAGACGTTGGCGGAGCGGGAGGCGAATCAGACGGAAAAAGTGCTGGATGTCCAGACGACGAAGGGCCTGGAGGGCATCACCGCCGAGACGTTGGGACGCATCGTCATCGCCTACGAACCCGTTTGGGCGATCGGCACCGGCAAAACCGCTTCGCCGCAGCAAGCGCAAGACGCGCATGCCTTTCTGCGCAAACGGGTGAGCCAGCTGGTAGGGGATGCCGCGGCGGCGAAGTTAATTATCCAATATGGCGGCAGCGTGAACCCCGGCAACGCGGCGACCCTACTATCGCAACCCGATGTGGATGGCGCGCTGGTCGGCGGAGCGAGTCTGAAGCAGGATCAGTTCCTGGCGATAGTGCAAGCCGGCGCCTAAACCTAGCACAAACTGACAGCTTGCTTGCTTGGCAAGCTGGCAGTTCGCGCACCGTCGAACCGGGAAAATCGGTTTGCGCCCCTTGCTGGTCATCGCAAGGGTTGCCATAATAACTCCTTCCATTATATGGAAACCCTATGTGAACACCTCTCTATTGAGGTGTTCCGTTTCATTTTGGATTTGCGTTCGAGGAGTAGAAAAATGGCGGAAGCGGTGGTATTGAAGGTCGAACCTCGCACCGCCCAAGGCACGCGGGTGGCCCGACGGCTGCGGAAAACGGGGCTGGTTCCGGCCGTGCTCTATGGACACAAGCAAGAAACGGTTTCCCTCGCGGTTTCTGGGGACGAGTTGGGCAAGGCGATCCGCCATGGCGCGCGCGTGGTCGACCTGCACCAAGAAGGCAATGTCGAGAAGGTGCTCATTCGCGACTTGCAGTGGGATCCCCTGGGCATGGAAATTTATCATGTCGATTTCTCCCGCGTTTCTGCCGACGAGCGGGTCGTGCTCGAAGTCAAGGTGTTGATACGCGGCACAGCGCCGGGTGTAACCGCCGGCGGCGTTTTGGATCAACCGTTGCACACGCTCGAAATCGAGTGTTCCGTCATCGCGGTTCCGGAATCGATCCGCGTGAATATCGGTGAGTTGCAGTTGGGAAGCGCGATCCATGTGCGAGACTTGACGTTGGCTGAGGGGTTAGTGGTGAAAAACGATCCGGACGCGATTGTGATTCAAGTGGTTCAGAAAGAGGAGGAGACTGAGGAAGGCGTGGCCGGAGAGATGGCCGAGCCGGAAGTCATCGGCCGTAAGCCCGGCGAGGACGAGGAGGAAGCGGAATAGTCATGAAAGTGGTCGTCGGCCTTGGCAATCCCGGCAGACGCTACGATGCAACCCGGCACAACGTCGGCTTCATGGTGGTGGATTCCTTGGCCGAGGGATCGGGAGTTTCCTCGTTTCAGTCGCGCTTTGAAGGGCAAATCGCCGAGTGGCGCGAGGAGGACGAGAAGATTCTCCTGGTGAAACCCGAGACGTTCATGAACTTGAGTGGTCGGTGTGTTCGTCAGTGTCTTGATTTTTATCAAGTGGAATCGTCGGACTTGCTTGTGGTGTGCGACGATTTCAACCTGCCCTTGGGCAAGCTTCGGTTCCGGGCCAGAGGCACGCACGGCGGACACAATGGATTAAGGGATATTCAGCAGCATTTGGGTTCGACCGATTATTCCCGTTTGCGAATCGGTGTTGGAGCAGTGGAAAAGGGCGAAGCGGTGGATCATGTGCTTGGAAAGTTTCGGCCCAGCGAAAAGCCGATCATCGAGGACGCGATTGCGATGTCGGTGCAAGGCGTGGTCTTGTGGGTGCGGCAAGGAATCGAAAAGTGCATGAATCAGTATAACGCCGGCGAGAAATAGGCGAGCAAGCGTTGGAAAGCCAGTAATCATCACGGAGTCGAGAAAATTATGCCAGCCAATGTTTACGAATGCATGTTTCTTCTGGATTCGACCAAGGTTGCCGGCGACATCGGCAATGCCGAGAAGATTTTGCGCGGCTTACTGGAGAAGAATCATGTGGAAGTGCTGGTGAGCCGGCCGTGGGATGAACGTCGCCTCGCCTATCCCATCAAGAACCAAAAGAAGGGATTGTACTACCTCACGTACTTCTCTTCCGAAGGCCAAAATATCGTCGGCATCGAACGCGATTGCGCTCTCAACGAAATGATCCTGCGTATGTTGGTTCTCAAAATCCACCCCAAGCTGGTGGACACCATGCTCACGGTTGCCAAGGGCGAACATGCCGTCGCGTTGCAAAACTACCAAGACACCGCCGACAACGATTCGGTTGGCGCCGGCGAAGGTCGACGTTAAGGCAAACATCGCGGTTTTTCGCTGCGAGGCTTGCGAGTCGCGTTCCGGTGGATTATAGTCGGGAGTCCCTTTCTCCCTGGCGTTTCTGGTTGATCGGGTGATCGTTTCCCACTCGAAAAGGTCCGTACCATGGCCAATTTGAATAAGGTGATGCTGATCGGCCGCTTGACTCGCGACCCCGAAAGCCGCATGTTTGCCAACGGCGGCAAGGTCACGAAGTTCGGCTTCGCGGTGGATGGTGCGCGCAAGAAAAATCCATCCACCGGTCAATGGGAAAGCGAGCCATGCTTCCTCGATTGTGAGGCATTTAATCGCGGCGAAACCGGCAAAACTGCCGATCTCGTTGAACAGTATTTACGCAAGGGAAGTCAGGCGTATGTAGAGGGTCATCTGGTGTTGAACCAGTGGACGACGCAGGACGGCCAAAAGAGATCGCAGATCCGAGTCGTGGTCGACAACGTGCAGTTCCTGGATTCTAAGCAAGACGGCGGCGCTCCGCGTTCCTCGGGCGGCCCCGCGCCCCGTCGCTCTGTGAGCCCCCCGCAAGACGGGATGCCGGAGGAGAATTACGACGGCGGCGACTCGAGGGATTCCGGACTCGAGTCCGCGCCTCCGGGTCAAAGCGAAGACATTCCGTTTTAGTTATCACCCATTACGAGCATGGAATCGCCGGCCTGGGTGGTCCCTTTGTCGGCATCTTCGGGCGAGTTGGGATTTTTTTGGGAAGCGTATCATGCCGAAAAAACAACGCAATCAACCCCTCAAGGGCAAGCACGGCGGTTTGCAGCTTGTGCTCGTGGAAGACGTTCTCCACCTGGGCAACCAGGGCGATTTGGTCGAAGTGAAGGCAGGCTACGCCCGCAACTATCTTCTGCCCAACGGCCTGGCGACCTTGCCCACGCCGCATAACCTCAAGCTGCTCGATCTTTACAAAGTCCGGATCGAGCAGGCACGCGAAGCGAAGATGGCCGACATCAAAGTGCTTTCCGAGCAGATTCAGCGAGTTCCTTCCCTCACGATCGAGGCCCTTGCGTTCGAGGCGCACGCGGAGCATCATGAGGGGGATGCGGAACCGGTGGAAGGGGATGAGCCGATCAAGCACTTCCATCTCTATGGGTCCGTCGGAGCGGCGGAGATTTCCAAGGCGCTCAAAGGAAAGAATCTCAAGGTCGAGCCGGACATGGTCAAGCTCGACGGCGTCATAAAAATTTGCGGTCTCTACGAAGTCAATCTCCACCTTGGCTACGACGTGAACACCATGGTGAAGGTCATGGTCGTGCCCCAGAAGCAATAAGGAGGTTTGGATCGGCCATACCGTGAAGTGTTGCAAGCGAATCGGACAAGCTGACAGCTTGTCCTACGGCACGAAGGACACCAAGGTACACGTAACAAGGGATTAAACCCGCGTGTCTCTTTGTGTCCTTCGCGGCTTTTCACGACTGGAAGGAATCCATGGCGCAAGATCCCAAACCCCTGGACCGCGTTCCGCCGCACAACATCGATGCGGAAAAAAGCGTGCTGGGCAGCATGCTGCGCGACAACCGCGTGATCGCCGATCTCGTGCAATTCCTGCGCGCGGAAGACTTCTACGTCTACGCCAACCAGAAAATCTACGAAGCCACCTCGCATATCAATATCCATACGGGCGCTCCGGTCGATCCCGTCACGCTCGCCAACCACCTCAAAGAACAGCAACTCATCGAGGACATCGGCGGCTATGGCTACCTCGCCGAGCTTTGGGACGCGGCTCCCAGCTCCGCCAATGCCGAATACTATGGCAAGATCGTCCGCTCCAAGGCGATCATGCGCAACCTCATCTACGCATGCAACGACCTGTTGCACGACGCCTACGATCAGGTAATGCCCGCACAGGAATTGCTGGACCAGGCCGAGCGGAAAATCCTCGAAATCGCCGAGTTGGGCATCACCGGCGACACGATGACGCTGCAAGACGCGATTTTGGAAGCGTACACGCGCCTGGATAGCCGCAAGGGCCGGGACACGCAGGAAGTAACCGGCATTTCCACGGGCTTCACGGACCTCAACACCATCACGGCGGGTTTTCAAGATTCGGAACTTATCGTCTTGGCGGCCCGACCCAGCGTCGGAAAAACCAGCTTCGCGCTGAATGTGCTGCGGCATGTCGTCGTAGACAAGGGCGTGCCGGCTTTGTTCGTCAGTCTGGAGCAGTCACGGATCGAGATCGCGGAAAGGCTCCTGTGTTGCCAAGCCAGACTCGACAGTCACAAGTTGCGAACGGGCACGCTCAACTCCAACGACGCCGACAAGCTGATTGAGGGCGGGCACCTTCTGAGCCGGGCCAAATTGTTCATCGACGATACGCCGGGACAAAACATGTTGCGCATCGCCGCCAATGCCCGGCGTTTGAAGGTCAGGCATGGTTTGCGTCTGGTTTGCATCGATTACTTGCAGCTAATCGACCCGGATGATCGCCGCGACAGCCGGCAGGAACAAGTGGCGGGGATTTCCCGGCGGCTTAAGTTTTTGGCGAGAGAATTGTCGATCCCCGTCATCGCACTTGCCCAGGTAAATCGCGGCTCGGAAGATCGGCAAGACAAGAAGCCTCGACTTTCGGATCTTCGCGAATCGGGCGCCATTGAGCAAGACGCGGACGTGGTGATGCTGCTGCACCGGGCCGACGAAAATGAGCGTGGGCTGCCGCAAGAAACTATCGAGATTAACGTCGCCAAGCAGCGCAACGGCCCGACCGGGGAACTCAAGGTGATGTTCGACAAAAAATACATGCGGTTCGAGAACTGGTCCGTCGAACACTCCAGTTACGCGGGCAACTATGGCGCGAACTACGGATCCGCCGGCGACGGATTGTAAGTCCACGGTTCGCTCGATCTTCGCAGCTTCGCTTGTCGCAAAACTCACTGTGTGGGTACAATCACCCCATGATTCGCGTTGGCATTGGCTACGATACGCATCGGCTTGGGCCGGATCGTCCCTTGATCTTGGGCGGCGTCAAGATTGCGCATTCGCTCGGACTCGTTGGCCATAGCGACGCGGACGTGGTGCTGCACGCTCTGACGGATGCGCTCCTCGGCGCGGCCGGCTTTGGGGACATCGGCGATGCGTTTCCGGATTCCGATCCCGCGAATAAAGATCGCGATTCCGCCGTCTTCGTTGCGGATGCATTGGCACGCCTCCGGATGCTGGGCTATCGCGTGGTCAATGCGGATGTCAACATCCTGGCTCAGGAACCGAAGCTGGGACCGGCAAAGCAAGGGATTCGCGAGAACCTGGCTCGTCTGCTTGGTGTCGAAGTCGATAGGGTCAACGTGAAGGCCAAGACCGGCGAGCGAGTCGGTTCGATCGGCCGGTGCGAGGCGATCGGCTGTCAGGTTGTTGTTTTGATCGAGAACTAAATTTGGCGAGGATGCTCATGGGCTTGCGGGTTTACAACACCTTGACGCGGCAGAAGGAAGCGTTCGAGACCATCACTCCGAACAAGGTGAACATGTACCTGTGCGGGCCGACGGTCTACAAGCCCAGCCACATCGGCCACATGGTCGGTCCCGTCATCTTCGACGCGGTGAAACGCTACCTGACCTATCTGGGCTATCAGGTCACTTGGGTCGTCAACATCACGGACGTCGACGACAAGCTCATCGTGCGCGCCAAGGAACTGGGCACGACGGTCAAAGAGTTGGCCGAGAAAATGACGCAAGACTACGTCGCCAATTTGGGCAAGTTGAACGTCACCGGCATCGATCAGATGCCGCGGGCGACCGAATACATCGGCAACATGATCGGCATTATCGGCGGCTTGATCGAAAAGGGGTATGCGTATCCTTCGGCGGGCGACGTCTACTTCGACATCGCGAAAGACACAGACTACGGCAAACTATGCCACCGCGATCCGGAGCAATTGGAGGCGGGCGCCCGCATCGAGATCAGCGAACGCAAACGCAATCCGGGAGACTTCGCCCTGTGGAAATCCGCCAAGCCTGGCGAGCCGCAATGGGACAGCCCCTGGGGCCCGGGCCGGCCTGGCTGGCATATCGAATGCTCGGCGATGAGCATGCAACTTTTGGGAAAAACGCTCGACATCCACGGCGGCGGCCTCGACCTACAGTTTCCCCACCATGAAAATGAGCTCGCCCAATCCGAGTCTTTCAGCGATCAGCCATTCTCGCGCTATTGGATGCACAACGGCCTCTTGAAAATGGGCAGCGCCAAGATGGCGGGCTCGGTCGGCAACGTGGTCAATGTCGTCGACCTCCTGCGGAAACACTCGGCCGAGACGGTGCGCTTTCTGTTATTAAGCACGCACTATCGCAGCCCGATCGAATACAGCGACGATCGGCTCACCGAGATTCGCCGCGCTTTGGATGGGTTCTATCGCTTCTTCGAGCGCTTTGAGCGCATCACGAAGTCGAGCTTTCACGCTCTGAAGGCGCCCGCGATCCGAAAAGCGTTCGAGTCCGAAGATCCGTCGGCGGAACTCATCCTCGAAGTGACTCGGCTTTGGGAGCAATTCCTCGAGCACATGGACGACGACTTCAACACGGGCGGCGCGATCGGCATTCTTTACGAACTCCTGTCGAACCTCAATCGCTTCGCGGACAAAAAGCAACTGGAAGGCGGCGCCGCGTCGGCGTCCGACTTGCGGGTGTTTGAACGCGGTTCGCTCGTGCTCAAGGAACTTAGTCAAATGATCGGAGTCTTTCAAACAGCCCCCGAGAAAAAAGACGGCGGCGACAACGAGCTTCTCGCGGGACTGATGCAACTATTGATCGACCTGCGCGCTCAAGCACGCAAGGACAAGAACTTCGCGATGGGCGATCAGATTCGCAACCGCCTCAAGGAACTCAGCGTAACGCTCGAGGATCGGCAGGGCGGGACGCTTTGGCGGGTCGAATAGGTTTGAATTGTGGAATTTGAAAATGCCATTGCCTCGTGATTCGGATGCCCGTGACTATTATCGCTCCGCATTTCAATGGCTGGACGACGCGAGATTTTTATTGCGTCAAGCCGCGCGACCTCGCGCCTCCGTGTATCTTGCGGGTTACACGGTCGAGTGTATGATCAAAGCCTTGATTCTCTCCAGCGTACCGAGGAAGATGCACGAATCATTGATGCAAGAAAAGACGCTGTTCACCCATAACCTGGAGATCCTCAAAGCACTTTATCGAACGAAGGGTGGATTTCCCTTGCCGAAATCCATCTCGAAGGATTTGATGGAGGTGGGCAGTTGGGAGCCAGAACGTCGATATCGTCCCGGCTCGGTGAAGTACGAAGAGGCCGAACGGTTTTTGTTGGCTGTCGAGCGCATTACTGCCTGGGCGGATGGGAGGCTTTGAACATGGGGCGAAAAAAAAGAGAACAGAACGACGCCGTACTAAGAGAAATACAGGACGCTCTGAAGTCCTATTTGGATGAGCATCCAAAGGCCTCGCTGAGTCTTTATCGTCAGAATCTCGCCTCGATCCGAGTTCGCATCATCGACGCGGAATTTTCGGGGCTTTCCCAAGGCCAACGTCATGAATTGATCTGGTCGTATCTTGAGCCGCTCTCCGAGGAGACACTGAGCGAGTTGACCATTCTTTTATTGCTTACTCCAAGCGAAACGAAGAGATCGATCGCGAACCTCGATTTTGAACATCCAATTCCCTCGATGCTTTAGACCATTTGCCGACCCCGCATGGAAGCTGACACTCCTTACCGCATCCTTGGCATCGATCCCGGACTTCGCGTCACCGGCTATGGCGTCATCGAGTATCGGCCTCTGCGTCCCATCCTGTGCGAAGCCGGCGTCATTCGCAGTGAGGACGGCAAGGACGCGTCTTTGGAGGCGCGCATTCTGTCCATCCACAAAGAACTCGGCGAGATCTTGGATCAGTTCACGCCCGCGTCGATGGCGGTCGAACAACTCTATTCGCATTACGCCCATCCGCGCACCGCGATTCTCATGGGCCATGCCCGCGGCGTCATCTTTTTGGCAGCGGCCCAGCGAAATCTACCCGTGTTCAGCTACAGCGCGACGCGCGTCAAAAAGATCGTCACGGGCAACGGCCGAGCCGGCAAGGAACAAGTGCAACGCACGATCGCCGGCGAGTTTGGCTTGGCCAAGCCGCCCGAACCGCACGACGTGGCCGATGCGCTGGCGGTGGCGCTTTGTCATTATCATCTGCGCCATACGACAAAGTAACATCCACCGCGATTCCGCGATCCGCCGAATCTTGCTACACTGACCTCATGATCACGCAGATCACCGGCAACCTGAATCGCGTTTTGGACGAAGAAGTGCGGCTTCAAGTCGGCGCCCTGGAGTATCAGGTGCTCGTCGCCGAGTTCGTGCGTCGCGCTCTGCAAGATCGCATCGGCCAGGAAGTGACGCTCCTGACAACGCATTATCTCGAAGGCAATCCCATGCAGGGGCGCGTAGTGCCGCGCCTGTTGGGCTTTCCCGGCGAGATGGAGAAGGAGTTCTTCGACCTCTTCTGCACGGTGGACAAGGTCGGAATTCGCACGGCGATGAAAGCGTTGTCTCGGCCCGTGCGTGAAATCGCGGACGCCATTTCGCGGCAAGATCCCAAGTGGCTCACGACGCTTCCGGGGATTGGCGCGGCGACGGCGGAGAAAATCGTCACCGCCCTGAAACGAAAAGTGACGAAGTTCGCTCTCGGCGGGCCCGTGAGCGGGGAAGGAAAACCGGCGCCCGTTTCCGGAATCGATCCGCAACTCATTGAGGACGGCTATCGAGCCCTGCTTACCGTCGGCCATGGACCCATGGAAGCACGCGCGTTGTTGGACAAGGCCCTCGCCGGCGGCAAAAAATTCGCGAGCGTCGAAGAGTTACTGTTGACCGTGTACCAAGGTAAATGAGGGAGGGCGCCATGGCGCGGGAGCCGATCGTGCAGGGAGGCGGCGCGGCGCCGGAGGAGGAAAAACAGCGTGACGCCGCCTTGCGTCCAAAGTTTTTGCGCGAAGTGATCGGTCAAAAACCCGTTGTCAAACGCCTCACGATCGTACTCAACGCCGTCCGCAAACTCAAAGAACCGCTCTCGCATATTCTCTTTGACGGACCTCCGGGGTTGGGAAAGACGACCTTCGCCACGGTATTGCCCAACGAGTTGGGGTCGACAATTCAAATGACCAGCGGCCCCGCGCTGACCAAGCCGGCCGACTTGCTGCCATTTTTGACCAACGCGCAAGAAGGATCGATTCTCTTTATCGATGAGATTCATCGCATGCCCCGTGTGGTGGAAGAGTTCATCTACCCGGCCATGGAGGATTTTCGCGTCGACATCATCCTGGGCGAAGGCATGCATGCGCGGACGATTTCCGTCCCGCTCAAACGCTTCACATTGATTGGCGCGACGACGCGCAGCGGCATGCTCTCCAGCCCGATGCGCGACCGCTTCAAGATGCACGAGCATCTGGATTTTTACACGATCGAAGAGCTTGCCCAAATCGTTACGATCAACGCGCGTAAGCTGCAAACGCATCTGGACGAAGATGCCGCCCTGGAGATCGCGCGCCGCAGCCGGGGAACGCCGCGCTTGGCCAATTCGCGCCTGTGGTGGACGCGTAGCTACGCGGCCAGCGAAGCGGACGGTCGTGTGACATTGGATGTGGCCAAGGCCGCATTGCACATGGCCGAGATCGATGTCCTGGGTCTGGATAAACAAGATCGTCGCTATCTGGAAGTTTTGATCGGCGTCTTCGACGGCGGGCCAACCGGCGTGGAGGCGATCGCGGCGACCATGAATCTGCCGTCCGACACTCTCAGCGACGAGATTGAGCCGTTCCTCCTGCGGGAGCAGCTGATCGTGCGAACGCCGCGAGGCAGAGTTGCGGGCGCCCGGGCGTACCAACACCTGGGCCGCCCGCCCAAAGTGAAACTGGACGAAGGGCAAAGCTTGTTATTTGAATAAGTCCAATGTAAAATGGTTGTAATCGCACGACCGGCATGAGAGAATCAACCCCTCCTTTACGGGAACGGTGCGAGGTAACGGATTCGCTCAGTTGATTGGCGACTCGGCGTGGCCAAGTGATCCATTTTTCCCTAAGTTACCTTTCGTCAAAGGCACTCTCGCCCGATTAGGAGAAAACCGGCGGTTTGGGTTTCCTTGCGAGAAGGAACTTCTTGGAATGTCCCGCCGCGTGTCATGACCGGATGCTCAAGCCTAGCCTGACTGCGATCCCAGTTCTGCGGACTCGTTGCGGTTGGAGCGTCAAAACCCACCTTATGGAGAGCGGTTCTGGATGTCACGCACGTTAACGATCCTATTTCGTCGCGATCCCACCAGAGACAGACTAAAGGAAAACATCCGCTTCGAAGGCTACCGACCCTTGTGGCCGGACGGCGCGCAGGTGGATGTCGGCTTGGATGCATTCTGTAAGCATGGCATCCGTTTGCTCGGTTTGGGTGATCGTTTGGAAGGCTGTCGCGAAAAACTAATCAACATGGTCTTTGTGCCGCTTTCCGGCCGTGATCATGATCTGACGCGGATTCCCGGACATCGCGTGCGGCGCTTTTACCTGGAGCGCACCGGCGCTCAAGGTCGAGTGCATTTCCTGGACGGCACGCCGACGACGATACTGTTCGACGTTAGTCAGGACGATCCGCGCGTCCTTCGCTGGATCGGCCTTGTCGATCTGGACGAAGGCCAACGACAGTGGTTCGATCTGGCGGCGACTTCCGTGGACACGCTTCTGCCCGTTCGACTCAATCGCCTTATCGCTTGCGAAGTCTAGTTCGCGCCGAGACTGCTATTTGCAAAAGGCTAACCGAATCGGTTAGCCTTTCTTGCTGCGCGGATCTTTGCGCCCAATCGCGCCTGCTCCATACAACAACCCTGACTCAGTTCCGACACATCGTCCTTTCCCTTGGACCCACACTTTAATCAGGACGTTCGGTCATGCGTTACGCACTCGCCTTGTTCACATGCGCCTGCTGCCCAATTCTTGGGTTCGCTCAAGAGAAGAAGGAAAGCGTCTCCATTCTCCCAGGTTATTGGGCGGGTGAATTGAAAGTCGGTCCGACAAGCTTGCGCATGGGTTTTCAGTTCAAAGCCAAAGGCGATGGCTTCGCGGGCGTTTTGGACAGTCCCGACCAAGGCGGATTCGGCATCGCCATTGACGAGGTGCGCTTTAAGAATGAGAGTCTTGAGTTGGATCTGACCAGCCTCGGGGCGAAGTTGGTCGGCTCGCTTGATAAGGATGGTCGCGGCTTCGACGCGGTACTGCATCAGTCTGGCATGAAACTGCCCATCGCGTTGAAGAAACTCGACGCACGGCCTGAGTATCGCCGTTCGCAAGATCCAAAAAAGCCGTACCCGTACAACGAAGAAGAGGTCGCTTTCGAGAATGCCCTGGCGAAAGTCACACTCGTTGGCACTGTCACTTGGCCAAAGGGAAAAGGGCCGTTTCCGGCCGCGATCTTGATCTCCGGATCGGGACCGCAGGATCGCAATGAGACGATCGCCGGGCATCGGCCATTCCTCGTTCTCGCGGACCATCTCACCAAAGCAGGTTTCGCCGTTTTGCGATTTGATGATCGCGGCGTGGGCAAGTCGACGGGCAAGTTCTGGGAAGCGACTTCCGCGGATCACGCGACCGATGTGGAAGCCGCTCTGGAGTTTCTTCGGAACCGCCCGAACATTGATGCCTCGCGCATTGGTTTTATCGGCCACAGCGAAGGCGGATTGATCGCGCCGCTTGTCGCTCAAGAAGACCCGGAATTGGCGTTCATAATCCTACTCGCCGGTCCCGGCGTCACGGGTCAGGAGATTGTCGAGACCCAGTTGCGGATACTCTCAAAGAACGCGGGCATAAGCGACGAAGTGGCGACCTGGAATCGGGCGCTGCAAAGAAAGGTCGCCGCGCTGCTCAAGGAAGAACTGGACGACGAGAAGGCGAAGGCTCGCATCAAAGTCATCGTTGATCACGCGCTCGATGAATTGGAAAAAATCGACGGGAAGAGCGTAAAGACCACGCGCGCTTTGGTCGACCTACAACTCGCGCCGTTGATGTTTCGTTGGTCCCGGTTTTTCTTAAACCATGATCCGCGCCCCGTATTGAAGAAGATCGCCTGTCCCGTTCTCGCTATTGTCGGAGAGAAAGACGTGCAGGTGGACGCAGGCGTCAATTTGCGGGAGATTCGCAAGGCGCTCTTGGAAGGAAACGCTAAAGACATTACGCTCAAGCAATTCGACGGCATGAACCATCTCTTCCAACGCAGCAAAACCGGCGCGATCGCGGAATATGGCGTGCTGAAAACTACCATTGAACCGGAGGTACTTGACTTCGTCTGTGGCTGGCTTCAAGTTCGTTTCGCGGACAAGGCCGCGAAATAACCGCCTCCGCCACGGTCGACTAGCCGCCGATTGTGTGCATGGTCCGCAACGGCTTGACGAAGCGCGCCGTGTTGATCTCGTGTCCTTCCCACTTATCGGCGACATTCTCCAGGACTTTGCGGGAGATTTCGTCATCGCTCGTTCCGTCGCGCAGCATCGTCTTGATGTCGAGTTCGTCGAGCGCGAACAGGCAATTGCGCAATTTGCCCTCCGCCGTTAGCCGCATTCGATTGCACTGTTGACAAAACGGGCGTGAGATGGAGGCGATGATGCCGACGCGTCCTCCGCCGTCGACATACTCGAAATCCATCGCGGGCGCTTTGGGATCGTAATCGCTTGCTGGCACAAGCGGGCCCACCTCGCGCTCGATGATCTCCAGAATCTCATGCGCGAAAAGGACTTTGTCCCGTTCCCATTGGTCGGCCCCGATGGGCATGTATTCGATAAAACGCAATTCCAGATTCTTTTCACGCGCATAACGTGCCAGAGGAACCACCTCGTCTTCCGTGAGGCCGCGGATGCTGACGGCGTTTATTTTCACGGGATGGAATCCCGCCCGCTTGGCCGCCTCAATCCCCTGGAGGACAAGTTCGACGCCGCTGCGCCTCGTTAAGATGCGAAACCGCTCGGGATCGAGCGCATCGAGGCTGATATTGATGCGCCGCATTCCCGCCTCGTAAAGCGCTTGCGCCTGATCCGCAAGCAGCAGCCCGTTGGTCGTCAATCCCACATCCTTGATGCCGGGTATGGCGCATAGCATCCGCACCAGCGTGGGTAGATCTCGGCGCAAAAGTGGTTCGCCCCCCGTCAAACGGATTTTGTCGATGCCCAAGGGCGCCGTGATGCGGACAATGCGCTCGATTTCCTCGAAGCTCATAAGCTGGGCGCGATCCAGAAACGTCACTTCCTCCGGCATGCAGTAGGTGCAGCGCAGATTGCAGCGATCCGTTACGCTGATGCGCAGATTGTTGTGAAAGCGACCGAATTTATCCACGAGTTTCGACATGATGTTAGCTAAACTTAGGCTCTATTCCCACAACCCGGTCGTCTCCCGAAGGGAGGCAGAAGTCTCATTCGGCGCCCGGATGCACCCATTCCGTACTGCCGTCCGCCCAGTTTTCCTTTTTCCAGATTGGCACAAGTTCCTTGAGTCGGTCGATGGCGTGCCGGCATGCCTCGAAAGCATCCGCCCGATGCGGACAACTCAGCGCCACGGCGACGCTGATTTCACCGAGCTTCAGGGTTCCCAGCCGATGCTCCATCGCGATCTCTCCCACCGGCCAACGGCCGCGCGTCTCCGCTTCGATCTCCGCCATCTTTTTCTCCGCCATCCCTGGATACGCTTCGTAGTCGAGGGCGACCGTTTCCTTGTCGCCGGTCAGATCGCGCACCGTTCCCAAAAAGGTCACGACGGCGCCGCACGAATTCCGACGAACTCCCTCCGTCAAGGCATGATAGTCGATTTCGTCGCGCGTCAGGCGAATCATCTTATCCTCTTGGACAATGAGCCGGCGTCTCGAAGACACCGCCCTACTTTCATTTTACCCTCCGCTCACCGGCGGCAGGAGGGCGATTTCGTTTTCGGAGCATAATTCCGTGTCCTCGTCCGCGAATTCACTATCGACCGCGAGCACGCAGTGATCCAAAAGGCCGGCAAGGGCAGGGCACTTCGTCGCCAGCGCTTTGCGGAGATCGCGCACCCGCGAACCATCGGCCAATTCAACGAGGATTTCCCCGGCTCCGGCAAGATCGCGCGTCCTGGCAAACATTTTAACGCGGAGCGTCATCGCGACAACTTCCCCTTCACCGGTTGAGTAAGGCGATCCTTAAGACGCGGCATCAATCCATAGGCGTACGCAAGATATTGCACAGGATGCAATGCCCGTTTCCCCGCGCCGTTTTCCATTTGCAGGCGGCAACTGGAGCATTCCGAGGAGCCTACGCTCGCCGGTCCGTTTTCGAATTCGTCGAGCATGCCCCGGCCGGCCGCGAGCGAGGTCGTCAGATTCTTCGCCTTCAGACCAAAAGTCCCCGCCATCCCCGAACAACCCAGATCGAGCGTCCGCACTTCCAACTCCGGAATGGCGCGTAACAAGTTTGGGCCATGCACTCCGACATTCAATGATTTGACATGACAAGGCACATGATGCCCCACGGATAGCGGCAACGGTTGAAAATCCTGGAGCAATCGCCCCTGGGCCGCGAGTCCTCCCAGGAATTGCGTCAATTCCACGGTTTGCTTCGCGACCAACTGGGAATCCAATTCGTCGATCAAATCGAGATAATCCTGGCCCAGCATGATCGCCGAACTGGGTTCCGTGCAAACGATCGGCAATCCCTCGCGCGCCAAATCCGCGAGGATCCTTACGTTGGTCCGCGCCATCTCACGCGCCGCCGTTACATCGCCCGCCACCAGCGCCTCGATGCCGCTGGAACGCAATGCCTCCGGAACGTACACGGCGAAGCCATTGTGTTCCAGCACAAGACCCGCGGCCTCGCCGATGTCAGGATCGACATAGTTCGCATACAGGTCCGGAAAGTAAACGACGGTCGGTCTTCGTGCCGGGTGACGCGCCGTCCAACCACGCCGACGCGCGATCGAAAGAAACGACCGCCTCGCCAAACGAGGCAAACGGCGCTTGGACGATAGGCCGAAGATCTTCTCCAACAGCCAGCGGATGCTGCCGCTCCGCAAGGCAATGTTCGAGAGTAGCGAAAAGAAACTGCCCAGGCGGACGACCTTTTCCAGGCGAGCGAAAAACCATTCGCTTCGTTCCAGGCCATGCTGAGCGACATTCGCCGCTTTGACCTCCAGCATCAGCTTGTCGATGTTGACCCGCGCCGGACATTCCAGGACGCACATCTTGCAGTGGACGCAGCGATCGGCCGCCTCGCGCATCTCCCCGCTCGAAAGGGGGTTCACGATGTCCTTGTCGGCTAACAGGTCACGCACCGCGTTGACTTTCGCGCGCGGCGCGGCCGACTCGACGGGGCCGGCCCGAAACACCGGGCAGATGCGGCCATTGTCCACCTCAGTACGGCAATGTCCGCAACCGTTGCAGTGGTTGGCTTCCGCCGCGACTTCTCCGGGCTGCCAGTTCAGTCGCCAGGTGGGAGCCTCCGCTTCCACCGCGATTTTTCGCAACGGCCAGGGCAGACTGTCCTGGTCCGGATTGACGATCTTTCCAGGATTGAAAATTCCCCGTGGATCGAAAATCGCCTTGAGTTGCCGCAGCACCGGATAGAGCGCGCCATATTGTCGGGCGACCCAGGCCGTCCGCGCCAGACCCGTGCCATGCTGGCTGCTGACGGCCCCGCCCAGGCTTAGCACCAAACTGTGTACCCGGTCCGAAATCGTCGACAGCCTTGACACATGATTCGGATCGCTTAAATCCAAGAACGGTCGCGCGTGAATCTGACCCGTGGCCGCATGGATCAAATAGGTTCCCGTCGTTTCATGTTCCTTGAGAATCCCTTGGATGCGAACGACGCACTCGCTCAGATGCTCCAGAGGGACAGCCACATCCTCAATGAACGAGACAGGTTGTGCGCCTCTCTTTACTCCGTATAAACTCGGCAACACGGCTTCGCGAAACTCGCCGATATTCAACGTCGCTTGGTTCTCCGAGGAAAGTAAGGTAGCCAGCGGAACGATCTGCGCGGCCTGCAGTTGTCCAAGCGCCCGCGCCAAATGCGCTTCCGCTTCCTCGGCGGAAGCTCCTTCGAATTCGAGCAGCAGGACCGCTTCCGCCAACGGCGGAATGAGCGATGCGGCGGACGGACCTTCCTTACCCCGTGCCAGAGAAAACAGGCGTCGGCCGAGCACGTCGCACGTAATCGGTCGTGTGTTCGCGAGTTCCTTTCCCGCGCGTAGCCCTTCTTCCAGGCTCGCAAAGCAGAGGACCACGCCCGCTTCGCCTCCCGCCGCGGCAATCGTCTCCAGCACCGCTTCGGTGAAGAGCGCCAACGTGCCCTCGGAACCCACGAGCGCCTTGGCGATTTGCAGGCGCGCCGCCGAGTAAACGTCCGCCAACGCATAGCCGCAGCGATTGAACGCGGTCTTTGGCTGGCTGGAACGAATCAACTGGTCGTTGCGTTCCAGCAAGACGGTTACAGACTCGAGGATTTCATTGAAATGAAGCGATCCCGAGGCAAAGGGCAAGGGCAACGGCACAATCCCCGCATTCACGGCATCCCCGTTGTCCAACAAAAATCGAATCTCGCGTACGTGGTCTCTCGTGTAGCCATGCAGCGCGGCATTGGACCCCGAGGCGTTGTTGGCGAGCATCCCGCCGATCGTACACACCGCCCCGCTTGCGGGATCCGGCGCGAACCGCCTCCCGTCCTTCCGAAGCCGCGCCTGCAGCCGCTGCAAGACAACGCCCGGCTGAACGCGGACATGATCGTCGCCGACCGAGACGATTTCGCGAAAATGGCGGCTTAGGTCCACGATCAAGCCGCGGCCCAAACTCTCGCCCGCCAAGCCGGTGCCGGCGCCGCGCGCGATGAGCGGCAACTGTTCCTGATAGGCGTAGCGCACCAATCCCTGGAGATCTTCTTCGTCCAGCGGCGCCGCGATTCCCGCCGGCTGAATCTGAAACAGGCTGGCATCGGTGCTATATTGCGAACGAGACAAGTCATCGAAACGAAGATCGCCTCGAAAAAAGCCTTTCAGATCATCGTGGATGCGGGCACGCTGTTTATCGTCCACTCTCTCTCCCGAAACGGACACCGCTGTACTTCGCGATTGGCGATCATCGGGCCGACTTCATCTGATCCTTGCGGATGCGTTCTTGCCGGTAACGTTCCCCGGTCGTCAATTCAAAAGGAGGATGACTATCGTTGGCGGCGACACCTCGATAATGGGCGTTGCATCGATAACAGACGATGGCGTCGCCCACGCAAAGATACAAGACGCCGTCGAATACCGCCGTGCCGATTAGGATCGCCCAGGTCAGCCATTTCTCGTACAAGCCATAAGTGAGCACCGAAAGCAAACAGGCGCCGACCAATAACCCCATGCCCAACCAGTGGGGAAAGTCTTTTTTCTTGTAAAGATCGTGCGTCCCGCATAACACGCAATTCGGCAGCGCCGCCTCCGGCCGATCGACATGTTGCCGATGCTCGCAGGAAACGCATTGCCAATCTTGCTCGGCATCCAACGTCAAGCGGTTGGGGTAGTCGCAGGTGGGACAGGCAAACCGAACATTCACGGTGGACTCTCAATGAGGTATCGCGCGGCCAAGCGTGTGCGGACCGAACTTCCACGCCCTATTCATATCATAGCAAATATCCCGTTTTCTCCATCAACAGTTGGCTCGTCAATTCGCCGAGAAAGCACACGATCGTGACGACATAAAGAATACCCGTGGCCGACTGCGTGGAGCGTAGACGCGTCGTTTCCCATGCCATCCAGCCCAAAATCATGGGGCTGAGAATTCCGAGCACCCAGCGCGCCGGCAGCCAGAGAAGCAAATCTCCCTGCAATGCAGGCGTTGCGCCTGAATGGGTCCATAACCAAAGCCCGTAGGCGGCCAACGCGGTCCGAACCGACAAGGCAACCCCGAGAAGTATCAGCGACCGATACAACGGGGCCAACGACATCGCCGGCGCGATCAAATACGAATGCCCCATCAACATCGCCGTAGTTGCGGCCCCGAGTACCATGCCGGCCGCCACGTCGTCAGCTGCCCGCCATCCGGCGTCCTGTTCGCCGCGCACCGTTTGTCCACCCAGGATCAACGCGACCGTCAACGCGGCCCCGCCCAACCAACCCAGGACTCTTCCGCCCGGCGCTCCGTCGACATGCCAAACGATGGATCCCAGGAAGCAAACCGCCGCCGCCCCCGCGACTGCAAGCCACAGCCAAAGTTCCGCCTGTTCGCGCAGGAAGAACGTCGCCACCGCTAACAGTCCCAGCGCGGTCAGGTACTGCACGCGGAAAAACCGCGGCGGCACGATTGCGGAAGGCAAAAAAAGCATGCTCACGATCAGCCCCCAGGCGAGGCGCAGACAAAACGCGGCGAGCATCGTCTACTTTCCAGAGTTGATCAGGGCCATCAATTCCGCGCGGGTCGACAAATTCGTGCGGAAGGTGCCGCGCATCGCGCTGGTCGTGCAGAGGCTTCCTGGTTTGCGAACTCCGCGAATCGACATGCACGTATGGGACGCCTCGAGAACCACTCCCACCCCACGGGCATCCAACTCCCCCATCACCAAGTCGGCGAGTTCCTCCGTCATGCGCTCCTGCACTTGCGGTCGCTTGGCCAATATTTCGACAGCCCGCGCCAACTTGGAGAGGCCCACGATGCGACCGTTGGGCAGATACGCGATATGCGCCTTGCCGAAGAACGGCAACAAATGATGCTCGCACATGCTCTCGAAGGAGATGTCTTTGACGAGCACCATCTCGTCATATTTTTCCGCAAAGGTTTTTCGCAAAACGCCGGCAGGGTCTTTCCGCAATCCGGCGAACAATTCCTCGTACATGCGCGCGACCCGACGCGGCGTTTCGCGCAATCCGTCGCGATCCGGATCTTCCCCGACCGCCAACAGAATCTCCCGCACGGCTGCCTCGATTCGCTCGCAATCCACGCGGGATGTCAGGGGCTGGGCCTCGGATTCTTGGGTGTCAATCAATTCTTTCATTGTACTGAATTGCCCTGATGGAGTGTCGTCGGCCGCGCACAAGTTTGGCGTGGCAATCCAATTATAGTCGGGCGCTTTGTCAAGGGCAGCAAGATTCGGTTTCTCAGCGCGCCCGCGTCTCGTTCCAATATTGAATCAGGTCGATGCGGGTGACGATGTCGACCACCTTGCCATCCTGGATCGCCAGTACGCCGGTGTTGCCGGCCAACAAAAGTCGATACGCCTCGTCGAGATGGACGGTCGTTTCCATTTGCGGCAAGGGCCGGGCCATGATATCGCCGACGATCACCTTTTCCGGATCGCTTTGATCGTGCAGGATGCGCGCCAGCGTCACTTCCTGGATGCTGCCGACCGGTTTGCCGTCATCGAGCACGGGGAGTTGCGAGAAGCCCGCCGTTTCCAGGATGCGAATGGCCTCGGCCACGGTCGCACGAGGCGTCACCGTAACCAGTTGTCGATTGCCGCGTTGCCGCAAGAGATCCCCAATGGATTGCGCGGGTTCTTTTTCCATCGTGGTGAGCTTGTTGGCGGCGAGCCATTCGTCGTCGTAGAACTTGCTCATGTAGTTGCGCCCCGTGTCGGCGCAAAGTGCCACAACCAGATGTTCGCCCGTCAACCGCTGGGCGTATTGAAGCGCCGCCGCCACCACCGTGCCCGTCGATCCACCCACCAACATTCCCTCCCGCCGGGCCAAGGAACGCGCGACATGAAACGACTCCGCATCGCCCACGCGCACCCAGTCGTCCACTAATTGGCCGTTAAACGTTTTCGGCACGAAATCCTCGCCGATTCCTTCCACCTTCCAGGGCTTCGGCACGCCGCCGGACAACACCGACCCTTCCGGATCGGCGCCGATGATGCGAATCTCCGGATTCTGCTCCTTCAGATAACGCCCCACGCCGGAGATGGTGCCGCCCGTGCCGATGCCCGCCACGAACACGGTCACTTTTCCCTCGGTTTGTTCCCAAATCTCGTGGCCCGTGGTGCGATGATGCACTTCGGGATTGGACATATTCGTGAATTGATTCGGTCTCCAAGCTCCGGGGATCTCCCGAGCGAGTCGATCCGCCACGCCGTTATAGCTGTCCGGCGAATCCGGCGCGACGGCAGTCAACGTGATGACGACCTCCGCCCCATACGCCTTGAGCAACCGAACCTTTTCGTCGCTCATCTTGTCCGGCAAAACGAAGATGCAGCGATACCCCTTCACCGCCGCGATCATCGCCAGCCCCACGCCTGTGTTGCCCGCCGTCGCTTCGATGATCGTGCCGCCGGGCCGCAACCAACCCCGCCGTTCCGCCTCGGAAACCATCGCCAACGCGACGCGATCCTTGATGCTGCCACCGGGATTTTGCGATTCGACCTTCAGATAGATGGGTATGATCAATCCCTCCGTCACGCGCCGCAGCTTGACCAAGGGCGTTTTTCCGATGGACTGGAGAATGGATTCTTGCATCGCGGCTCGCCTCGATTTTTGGTGACGTTGCGGACTTCCCCATCATTTTCCGAAATGATTCCGCTTTCAGGCAAGAGCGAACCGCGCTGCCTCTCCCCGGAAGGCCCAGGGACGGCCGTCCCTGGGCTTTCCACCAGCTTTTTCGCGTCCCCCTTCGCCTTTGCCCTATCCCTTTTTCATTAGGAGCATAAAACAATTTCATAATGATGGATCCACGAACTTTTCGGCAAGCATGGCGCTATGGCCCTTCCTCTCCAAACCCAGGTTCTGCTTAAGGCCGCCCGGCAACTCAACGAAGACACCGCCGGCGACGCCATCCTCCTTCTCACCGAAACCGATCTCGACTGGGACGAAGTGACCAATCTTCTGTCCACCAACAATTTCCTCGTCGCCGCACGGGACAAGTCCCTTCTCAAGAATCTGCAAGGTTCCGAAAAGATCACTGTCCTCGATATCGATCCAGGTCCGACTCCCACCCAAGAACGCATGAGCCTCGCCCTGCTTGAGGCAGTCGCGCAAGAAAAAATACGGCCTGGCGCGCATGTGATCGTCCTCTACAACGGCATTGGCGTCGGCGACCATCAGCCCGAGCACATCGACAGCATCAGCGTCATCCACCTTGGCGAGCACCTTGAGCGCCTATCCGCCCAGGATCTACGCAAGCTTGACCTGGACGTGCCGCTGGAGGTGTTGCGCGCCGTCGTCGATCTGGCCACGGAAATTGGCCGCGAAGGCAGGGAAGGCAAGCCCGTCGGCACCATGTTCGTCGTCGGGGATACGAAAAAAGTTTTAGGAATGTGTCATCCCTTGAACTTTAATCCGTTTCGAGGATACGCCCGCAAGGAACGCGACGTGCGTGATCCGCGCGTTCGCGAACAGATCAAGGATCTCGCCCAGCTGGAGGGCGCCGTTCTCATTCAACGCGACGGCGCCGCCGAAGCGGCCTGCATGTACATCGACACGCCCGCCGACGGCATCACGCTTTCCAAGGGGTTGGGCACCCGTCATTGGGCCGCCGCCGCCATTTCCAAAAAGACTCGCGCGATCGCGATTGCCGTCAGCCAGTCCTCCGGCAGCGTTCGCATTTTTCAAAACGGAACGGTGATGCTCCAGATCGAACCGTTCACGCGACCCATGATTTGGCAGCAATTTCAACTCGACGGCCGAAGAGTACCAGACCGTCCTCCTGCGCCGCCGCAATAGCCGCGTTTGACCGCGTTCGGCCCATGGCCTATCCTTGTGCGTTCGGGGATTCCCCCATTCGTGGAGGCCAAGACATGATTCGCGCGTTGTTTCTGTTGCTCGTCGTTGCTGCGACCTTTATCTCGACGCCTCTGGCTGGCATGTCCGGCTGACCACCGACGCCTCGTTCTTCCTGAGGACGAACAGGCGGGGGAGCAGTTGCTTCCGAACAACGCAAAGCACGCGAGAAAAATCAACTCATTGCCATGGGCATCATGGCCGGGGGCGCCGGGCTTGCCCTCGTATTCGGCGTCGGAAAGTTGGTCCGCGATATGAATTCGACACGGCGCGACGGCCCCCTCAAGCCTTGGGAACGCGAACCACCAAGCCTGTAACGACAAAAACCCCGCATCCTGTCGGGGTTTTTCAATAGCGTTCCTATCGATTTCAGCTTCTACTTCTCGCTTACCAATTTGCGAATGCGCTCTCCCAGCTGCTCTTCCAGTTTCGGATTGTAGCCGACTTGTACGTGGCGAACCACGCCGAGGCGATCAATCAGGATTGCTGTGGGAATGCCGCGAATTCCGTAATCCGCGCTTGCCTTCTTCCAGTTCTCCGATGCCATCGTCATGATCGGGTACTTCAGTTTGTAGTACTCGGCGAAATCCTTGAGCATGGAATGCTCTTGTTTGGCGTCGAGGCCACCCTTCAGCGTCTTCTTGCCGTCGTCGCCGGTGACAACTTCGCCGACGGGGCTAAGCTTGCCGGACTTGACGTCGAAGCCGTAACGCTTGTAATAGGTCGTGACGCCGACGACGGAAAACCCTTCGTCCTTGAATTCCTGTTGCAGGCTGGAAAGTGCCGGAAACGCCGCTTTGCACGGCCCGCACCACACCGCCCAGAAGTCGACAAGCACCACTTTGCCTTTGTAGTCCGCCAGGCTCAAGCCTTTGCCGTTGAAGGCGTGCTCCCCGCGCAGCTCCGGCGCCGCCTTGCCCAGTAGCGGACTCTCGGCCTTTTTCTTGGGAGCGTCTTTCTCCTGCCCTGCTCCCACGTTGCCAATCAAGCACGAAGCCGCCGTGATCCCCAGCAAGAGTCCCAGTTGTCGCCAACGCATCGAAGTCTCCTCAAAGGTGGCGGGGCAGCGCGAGTGAAGAAAACGGCGCCGTTGCCCCATTATTGGAAGACGCCATTCTGACGCCTTCTTATCGCCAATTCCTCAAAAATCTTTCCTTTTCCACGAATTCGGCAAGAATCGCGGCCAATTCCTTCCACGCTTCTTCACGCCCGCCTCGCGAATCGTTAAAGATTTTTTGTCTGGCCCTTGCCAACTTCCCTTTCGGTTCTAAGATTAGATTCTCGCACCAATGGTGCGGCGTCCAACTGAAACCTTGGTCTCCAAGGTTTTGTTCTTTGACAATTTGGTAGCGGTAGAAGTTGCCTCACGAACGAATTGGATGAGGCGTTTGATCGTTAATCCGCTTGCGGTTTAGCGAGAAGAC
>Ga0163144_10003444_pt1 | contig 36011 bp, 31 predicted proteins | sample OliLak19BULKMAT1_FD_123175 | JGI IMG/M metagenome (GOLD analysis project Ga0163144, IMG submission 123175) | Freshwater microbial mat bacterial communities from Lake Vanda, McMurdo Dry Valleys, Antarctica - Oligotrophic Lake LV.19.BULKMAT1 | ecosystem: Environmental > Aquatic > Freshwater >...
TCTCCTCGACAATCACTATCATATCGCCTTGCGCACTCCCGAGCCGAATCTCGTCTCCGGAATGGGTTGGTTTCAGAATGCCTTCACCCGGCGAATCAACGTGAGGGAAACGGGGTCCAATATCCAATTTCCCTCACTCGCACGTCACCCGCTTGCGCGCAAGTCACCACAGCCCTTTCGTCACCCTTGCAAACGACCGCTGCGGCACGCCTCGTGCTGGGTCGTTCCTCCCTGGGCACGAGACCCGCCTCCGCTCTTTCGCCCTAATTCGTGGGGCGGTCGCTAGTCTTTCGACCATTCCTCAGCGGCTCGTTGCACTTCGCCACATCGTCCCGGCCTCCAGCCGCTTTGACTGCGCTTCGCTTGCCCTGCGGGTGCCATTCGGCATCCATCTCCGCTACGCTTCGATTCTTCGCGGTGTCGTCGGCAGTCGTCGCGTCCTCCTCCGGCCAGCGCTCCCTGCGGTCGCTCTTCGGTCGTGCCTCCCTCGAGGAGACGGGGTCAGGGAACGAATTCCGTATTTGTGAAACGAACCGGAGACGGGGTCCGCCCAGGCGACAAAGTCCGAGCCTTGCTCAAACGAGTCGAATTTCTGCCACATCAGGACCGAAACCCGCTGCAATACATCCTGTGCATCGTGCCACCGCCCCAGTATCGAGAGCAGATAGCCCAGCAACTTGTTGTGAGACGCCGTGAGCAAGGCCACGAACTCCTCGTGACGACGACGGGGTATCTTGTTCGAGTCTGGCGTGCTCATTCACCTTTGTATGTTCAACAAGAGGCAAATTGACCAAAGTTTTTTTCGATGACCTTCGGCAGCCCGATGGCTTGCGCATTGCATACTCGTCACACGATCTCGACGACCCGCGGGCCTAGCACATCGATCCTCGGGTTGATCCCAAGTCCGGGGGCAGCGCTCGCTTGCATAAAGCCTTTCTCGCGTTGGGGGGCGCCGTGGGCAGTGCTAACGGTGACGTAGCTATTGAAGTCGGTGCTGGTGAAGCGGAACTCCTCCGGCGTGCTATGGGCGAGATGAGCGATGGCAGCGGTGGTGACGTCCCCTCCCCAACTATCCTCCAGCGTCATCGCGATCCCCATGGTGACGCAGAGATCGCGAGCTTGTTTGGTTTTGGTGAGGCCGCCAAGCTTGCTGATTTTCAAATTCACCACGTCCATGGCGAGATCGGCTTTGGCCCGCAGCAGCATGTCGAGTCCGTCGATGTTTTCATCGAGCACGAAGGGATGATCGGTGTGGCGGCGCACTGCGAGGTTTTCCTCGTAGGTCAGGCAAGGCTGCTCGATGTAAACGTCGATGTCGCGGACCGCCCGGACGACGCGCATGGCCTCGTGCTGGGTCCAGCCGGTATTGGCATCGGCGACGAGCCGGTCACTCGGCTTGATCATGGCCCGGACGGCGCGGATGCGCTCGATATCGGTGTCGGGGTCGCCGCCGACTTTGAGTTGGAAACGGGTGTAGCCCTCGGAGGAATAGCCTGCGACTTTCCGGGCCATGATCTCGGGGTCCTCCAGCGAGATGGCGCGGTAGAGTCGCACGCTCTCGCCGAAGCGACCGCCCATGAGCACACAAACGGGCAGGCCGGTCGTCTGACCAAGGAGGTCCCAGCAGGCAATGTCGATGCCGCTTTTCACATAGGGATGGCCTTTGAGGGCGGCGTCCATCCGATGATTGAGCTTCATTAGCTCACGCGGATCGTAGCCGATCAGATGGGGGCCGAGCTCGCGCAATCCGGCCCGCACGCCCTCGGCGTAGGCGGGCAGGTAGAAGGGCCCGAGCGGACAAACCTCGCCGTAGCCAACGAGTCCGGTGTCGGTCTCGACGCCGACGATGGTGCTGTCGAAGACGCTGACGGACTTGCCACCAGACCAATTGTAGCTGCCTTCGCGAAGGGGGAGTTCGACGCGATGGGCGAAGATGCGGGTGATTTTCATCTGGCTGGCATCGGACTTGAGTGGGGCCGGGATCAGGGATTCTGCAAACGATCTGGCTTGGTGGAGTTAGTGGGGCTTTTGCATTCCGAGGGCGGCTTCAGCGAAGGCTTGGCCTATCAGGGCGAAGGTCTTGGCGCAGCCGAGGTAGTGGTAGCCTTGGTTCGAGGCACCGCGTTCCCAGAGGGCCTTCTCGGCGGGGGCGATGAGTTCGTTCTCGAACTCCTCCAAGTATTCACGCTTCTGTGGCTCGGTCATGGTGCCGTCAGCGTTGGCATGGTCCTTGTGCTTCGAGTTCAGGTAGTAACCCATCTGGCGGACTTGATCCTTTTTCTCGGCGATGGCCCCGAGTTCCTCGGACCAATAGGGCGCGGTCGGCACGGCCGCGACATTGCCCTGGAATTCCGGCAACGACGCGGGGGCCGCCATCGCCTCACGGAAAGCCAGGGTACTCTCGTTCGCGTTCACCCCGCCCACACCGAGCACGCCGATAACGAAGGGCATCTCCGGTGCCTTCAGATCCTTGCGCACATCGCGGATGAAGTCCGCCATCCACCCGCTGTAGTTGGCGAAGCGATTCCCCTGCTCGCCCTTGGGCAACCCGGGATATCCGTTGCGATCCACAAGGTCGTTGAACCCCTGGAACCAGACGAACCCGGCGATTTCGCAACCCTGCGCGGCATCGTATTCGGGACAGACGCGCTGCGGATCGGCCAGCACGAGTTTTACATGGTCGATCATGAGCCGGTAGTAATGACCTGCCTTCGCCTCGGGGTTGCGGTCTTTCTCAATGTCTTGCTCGGTGCGCGGATAGACACCCGCGCTAGGAGGGCGATAGTCGTAGTAAAGCGATTTGCCACCCCATGCGGTTTTGATGACCAGCACAGGCTCGCAGAAGGCGGCATCCATGGAGATTCCGAAGGTGAACTCGGGGCCGATCTTGCCACCGTCCTCCGTCGGATCGCTACGCGAACCATAGCCGGTCGTCAGTGGACCGTATCCCTCGCCGTTCTCCTCTCCGATACCGGTGAGGTAGGAAATCCAGGCTCCGTCGCAGACTCGCGGGGTGCCGTCGGCGTTGCGCATCTCCTTCAACAATGGCGCAGTGACTGGATCGTCGCCGATGTAGTCAAAGGTCTCGACCTTCGCGTGGCCCTCCATGTTGGACTGACCGGCGAGGACGAAGACTTTGAGTGGTTTCGCGTATGCGGGACCGCCGAGGGCGAGAGCGAGGAGCGATAGGAAAGTGAGCCCGTGTTTCATGGATTCAATTTGGGTTGCGGATCGCCTTTGAAAATCGGACGCCCCGGTAGCTCGCCCCACATCTCGGCCATGAGAGCGTAGATCCCCGGCTCAGCTTGCTTCAGTTCTCCGGTGACGAAGGGATAGAAATCATTCGAACCGAAGTAGGCCTCCGTCATCTCGGCGAAAAATTCCTTGGGGTTTGTCAGGCCGTAGTGCTCGCGCTGGTGGCCTTGGCTGGTGAGGACCGACTGGTATTTACCACTGTCGCAAAAAGTCTTCCACACCGCTGCAATCCGTTCGTTTTCGAATCCGAGGACCTGGTCGTGATAAGCGTGGGCCAGTTCGTGCAACACGACCCAAGGCATGCGATGATTTTCAAAAGGCGAGAGGAACTGCTCGGCGTTCGGGATGTGGACGCACTTCGAGAGATCCTCGCTGTATCCGTTTTCCTTCAACCAGTCCGCGCTGGGGTGATACTGCGCTGGAGTCAGCTTCCCATAGTCGAGATCGAGTTGAATGACCACGGCCCGCAGGTTCGATAAGGCCGGCTCGGGCACAACGATGGTGATTGCCACGAGCCGTGCGGTCAGGAGCTTCACAGCCCGCTCTCCGTTATTCGCGCCCTCGCCGCTCAGGAGCCGATCATCGACCCGGACCGACCAGCCCTCGATCTCGCGGAGAGTGTGCTTCGTTGGCAATTCGGCGGAGTGGGCCTGGAACGAAATCGCAGCTAGCGAAAGGAAGAAGAGCAAAAGGAGCGACGGGGGTTTCATGATCAGTTCGCAATCGGTTTGGCGAGGAATTCTTCGACGCTTACCAAAGTGGACGAAGTGGTGCTGGCGGCGATCTCGGCGATGGCCTTGTCGAGTGCTTTCACCGTATCGGCGGATTCCTTGTTACGCTCAGTCTTGACGAGGCCCGCGCGGATCTCCTGCAACTGCGGCACGATGGATTGGGCATTCGCTCCATAGCGGACCAGGGAGTTCAGGCAATTCGGGAGCCGTCTGCCCATACCCCAGCGGTCCGGTTCGATCAAGGCTACGCCCAGAGCCATGCCCTCGCGCACCTGGAGGCGCGCGAGGAGATCCAATCCGGCCAGACGGATACTATCGACGAACATTTCGTTGCTCGGAGCCGGTCGCTTGATCGCCTGGATCACGGCGGGTAGCAACCGCACAACATCGCGATCATCCAGCTTGGAGTAGATTCCTCCCAGCGATCCGCGGACGACGGCGTCCTGATTCTCTAAGAGCGACTGGATTGCGGGATAGAGTAAATCGCGATCCACTCCATCAAGCGACTCGGCGAGGATGCTTCGTGGCTCACGCGTGCCGGGATAGGGCGAGAACAAGGCGATGGAAGCGGCTCGCTCGGCCATGCGCCGGGGATCGGCGGGATTGGGCCGCAGAGACATGCTGAGCAAGTCGCTCACGGCGGCCTGGCGGACCTCTGGACTCAGGGAGGGCAGGGCGAGGGCTGCGAGACTCTGCAACCACGGGTCGGGATCCAGCAACAAGGCCCGCAACTGCGGGGCTGCCCCATCGGCCCTCGGTCCCTGATACCGGAGCGCTTCGCAGGCCCCGTAGCGATCTTCGCGATTCGCGGAGTTGAGCAACCCGAGCAAGGCGGTGGAGAAGTCCCCTTGACGCGTGCCGAGAGCTTTGGCAGAGCGCAGACGCACGGAAGGCGACCAGCTCGACAAGCCGGCCAGCAACTGCTCGCCCGTGCGCAAGTCGTAGGGGTTCGCGAACTTTGCCGAGAAAAAATCGCGACCGGCGGCGATGACCTCATCAACTACCTCCGCGTTCAAAGCCGGGATCGAGCTTGCTCGTTTGCCGGTGAGATGCAGGCTCTTTCGCGGCAGCGCATAGGCAAGTAGATAAAGGCCGGTGTTGTCCCACCGATCGTAGGCGGTGCTTTGCTCTTGGCCGACCGGCGACCCCTGATAGCGGAAGCTTCCGTCCCATTCCCGCGCGAGATCGTAATACCACGATTGCTCCTTCCAATAGGCGGCCGTTCCCAACTCACCCGAGCGCGAGACCCCCGGCATGGCCCAGAGGATGTTGAAAAAATTGCCGGTGTGCCCGCCCTCGCGCTCGTCGTAGGCGGCCGTGGCCATTTTTGCAAAAAATGTCGCCGCCTCGCGATCATCCAGCAGCTCGAAAAGCACCGCTGCGCTGGAGCATTTGCCATTGTCATCATGCCCCGGCCAAGGTTGGTGGTCACCGTAGGGGATCGCCCCTTTGTGAACATACCAACGCAGAAATCCCGCTGATTTCCCGATCGCCTCATCGAGCACCGGAGAGCTCACCCCGGCGCTGCGGGCCAGCACCATGCCGATGGTGAGGCTCAGGCCAGGTTGGTTCATGGCGCCGTAGCCATGTAGACTCCCATTCGGTTTGGCGAACTTGTGGCCCCAAGTCCCGACTCCGCCCTGGCCTTTGGCGGTCTCCAGCGCCAGCCGTCGCAGCCCCGGCCGGACCGATTCGTCGCCGGTGGCGATGATATACTCGGCGAGGAACATCATCGCATAGCCGTAATGCCACGACGCCATATCGACGAGCTGCAGTTCAGCGACTTGCTTCGCATAGGCCGCGAGCTGGGGGCGATACTCCTCCTTGCCGCTGGCCAGGAGTGCCAGCGCTTTCAGGTCCTCGGGGATCGAGACCTTTCCCAGCCCTTTTTTCGCGATGGCCTCGCAACCGAGCGCGAAGATCTGCTCCGATTTCGGGCAATGATAGGGTGCCGTGTCGCGGTATCCTCCCAAGACCGCGAGCTTCAGCGCGACTTTCTCGGTTTTTCCGGACCGCCAACGAATGAGGGGCAGGGCACCGTCGTTTTCCTGCTCGGCCTTCGCGATGGCACGGGCGAACTGAATCCGGGCATCTCCGTCGAAAGGGAGGTCGCCCACTCCGAGGATCACATCGCCAATTGCCAAAACGCCATCCGCCGGCGAACCACCCGCCACCGCTGTCACCAGAATCTGCCGGGCCTCTTCCGTCGTCTTCCATGCGTAGATCCATCCCCGCGCACCGGTCGGACCGAGAGTCCAATCATGCGATCCGTCCGTCTTCCCACCCTGGGTGAAGTCGGGAAGAGGCTGCTTCCCCCCACTGGCCGCTTGCAGCCAGCCTGACAGCGCCGCAATGGCAAGCACAACGAACACGGATTTTCTCATGGCACGATCAGGATGGACTTGCACTCGATCCATGGGTAAGGATAGCAGACACCGTTTCGCCTTGTCTTGAACGATTTTTTCATTGGCACTGCAATATGAGCAACATTCCGCTTCCCGGCCTCCTTCGCGCCGACGGAACCCCTGGGGTGGACACGCGGCTGCTGGAGCAGATCTTCGACCAGATGCACGACACCGCCTTCTTCATCAAAGACGAGCACGGGCGTTACCGCGTGGTGAATCATTCTCTGGTGGAACGACACGGTTTTCAAAGCAAGTCGCAAGTGTTGGGCCGTCGGCCCTGCGATCTCTGTCCGGGAGATTTTGGTCGTCTTCCCGCCGAGCAGGATGCGCAGGTCTTGCGCACCGGCAAGCCGATCATCGAGCGGCTCGAACTCCATTGGCACACTCCCCATCGCCCGGTGTGGTGCCTGACCACCAAGCTGCCGATCCGGGATGCAAAAGGTCGCGTCAACGGCATCATCGGCATTTCCAAAGATCTTGGCGCACCGGTTCCCACTCAGGAAATTCCGGTCGGGGTCACCATTGCTCTGCGCAGGCTCGAAACCGGCTACGACGAGCCGATCACTCCCTCCCAGCTCGCCGCGCTCGCCCACATGCCCCCGACGCGATTTGCCAGGATCATTAAGCGCATCCACGGAATCAGTCCAATGCAACTCATCACCAAAACGCGGATCGCAGCCGGATCACGCCTGCTAAGAGAATCTCAGCAAACGATCGCCGACATTGCCCTCCAATGTGGCTTTTGCGACCACAGCGCCTTCACCCGCGCCTTCCGCAAGCTCACCGGACTGTCGCCGACTCAGTTTCGGGCGGGCGCCGAGCCTTGAGGTCTTCAGGCTTGACTGGGGTATTTCAGGGAAACGATCGTCGCCAAATCCACCAGGGTCGCTCTCTCAGTCCAGCCGCCGCAGCAGGCCGATGCCATATTGGATGAGCTGCTGATCGACCAACTTTGAAGCGCGGTCATCGACATAGATTACCTTGGGAAAGTCGTTGAACTCGACCGTGTGGATACCGTTCGCGGGAACCGTATCGAGAGCGGCAGCAAGGTCTTTGATTTCCTTGATCGGTCGGCCGTTGACCTGGGTGACGACAACAGAATTGACGCTTTCATAGCCGAGCGTGCTGGGAGTCTTCAAGACATTGCTCAGAAAGACGAGCTTTTTGCGCCCTTGTTTTTCAAAGGGTTCGGGGTTCGAAGCAGCATAGACGAGTTTGAATGGTGCCTGGGTGGACCAGTCATCGCCCCAACTTTCGAGGTAGGGAAGGGTGAGTTCCTGGAAGATAAGACCGCCGAAAATCAGGTATTTCGGACCCCGGTCGAACATGTAAGGATCGATCAGAAAGTCCTCGGCTTTTTTCCGAGCCAGATCGACGGTCAGGGTGAGAGGCTCTCCCTTGCGGAATATTTTCAGATCGATTTCGTCGCCGACCAAAGCTCCGCCGCGCACGAGATGGGAGAAGCTGAGTTTTCCGTAAACGGGGTGGTTGTAGTTGCCCCTGGCATCAATGGGGTGTCCGGCGATGGAGAGGATGACATCGCCTTCCTCGACTCCAGCTTTGGCAGCGGAGCTGTCGCGGGCGACCTCCCGCACGAAGATGCCACCTTCCTGATCCGCGATGCCTGAAAATTCCCGCAAGGTTTCGTCGAGGGTCTGGGAGAAGCTCACTCCGAGATTGGGGAAACCTTCGTACTTCCCATCATCAAGGTCTTTCAAAAATGCGGCGATGATGGGGGCGGGCAGTACCCCGGCGGTCTGCTCCTGGGCGGAGTAGCTGAGCAGCATTCCGACGAGCTTGCCATTTTTCACCACGGGTAAGGTGAAGCTGTTGACCCGGGCCTGAAGAGAGCCCTTCACCTGATAAAGCAGGAAGATCGAGTCGGAGATGAAGTAACGCCCCACGTTGACCCGCAGCACATCGACGTCCGTGGAGACCGCGTCGCCATTGTCCTCGATCTGCCATACGTTAAGTATATCTCCGCCGACCACGGAGTCGTCGAGCTCCAGCGGTTGCAGCCCTTCAAACACCCGTGAGTTGGTGTCGGCCGGCGCAAGCACCGCCAGGTTGGCCTCGTAGTCGATCCCGGCGATGCGGGCTGGAACCCGCGAGCCATTGGAGGGATGCTCCAGTTCGACGAAGGTCGAGTTCACGCACATCTCGGCGGTGACGAGAACCCGATTTCCAGGGAGAACCGCTCCCAGACCTCGTCTCGGAGTGGGAGCTCCTTTTTCCCAGGGACGGAGGAAGTTGTAACTCTGGAGAGTGGCATTGACCCGCACGATGGAATTCTCCGGCGAAGCCTTTTCGGCACGGAGGAGAGGGCTAAAGGCCAAAACCAGGCCGAGGATGCAAACGCGAGTGGTCATGAAAAACGGGGGATCTGAGGGAAAAGGAAGTTTGTGTTGATCAATCACTGACCGGCTGCGGGAGCGAAGGCTTCGGCGGCGTCTTCAATGAAGAGATCTTTCAATTCCATGACCTCAGGAGTCTCGATGAAGTGGTCAAATCCGACGTTGTATTCCGCCATGATCCGGTCGTGGGCGACGGCGGCTTCGTCGCGCTTGAGAACGAGTGGACGGCCCTCTCCGAGGAGACGGATGACATGGAATTCTTCGTGCCCTTCTTCGGCAAAATCTCCATGCAGCGCATCGTAAACATCCTGGAGGAGGTGGATCTTTTTACCGTTGATGCTGTCGATGACCTGATGCACGAAAGGCTGCAGGTGTGTATTGGTGGAGTCAGGCAGAACCTCGGTCAGGACGATGACTTGGGGGCGCTCGCGGTAGATTTCATCCTGAGAGTAATATCCGTAGTGATAGCGGGTTCGGATATTTGTGATCTCGTGGGCGGCCATGAGATTGCGGTCCAGCGGCTGGAACTGCAGTCCGGCATAGAGCACGAAATTCGGCTGCTTGTCATATTGCGCCGACTGGATGAGATACGGAATGAAGCGCTTCAGTTCGACGGTGAGCTGAACGCGTTTTTCGTCTCGCCAAATTTCGAGATCGACGGTGTCACCGGCGAATTTGCGTTCGATGATTTCATTGAGGTCCACGCTTTCGCCATCGACCACGATGAAGCCGTCTGAGGCGATCGGGTGCCCGTCGATCGAGAGGAGAACGTCTTTGGTTTTGAGTTGGCCCCCGGCGGAACCGGCCGCTTCGGCGTCCGAGACCATGACCCCGAGCCCATCGTTGGGGAGTCCGAGGGCTGTGCGCTGGGCGGGGTTCAGGATGTTGAGAACGCTGGTGGCCATATCGACGTAGTAGTCGTAGCTACCGTCTTCGACATCCTTGAGAAAACGGGAGATCACCGGCACAGGGATCATGTAGCCGGTGTTTTGGGCGACGTTGCCGGAGTAACCCTGGAAGGCAACGCCGACGACTTGATTGTTTTGCAGCACGGGGCCGCCGGAGTTGCCGGGGTTGATCGCCGCATCGACCTGGATGGCGAGGTGATTGTCCACTCCACTGTGGGAGTAGGCGAGGAAGTCGATCCGCGAGACGACCCCGCGGGTCACCGAAATGCGATCGCCACCGATGGGGTAACCCACCGCGATGACTGTCGTATTCAGCTTGGGAATGCCGCCGATGAAAAGCGGCTTCAGGTCGCCGAAGGCGGCGGCGAACTCCTCTGGAGACTCGAGCTCCAGCAGGGCGAGGTCGCAATCGTGAGCCACATTGACCACCCGGGCTTTGTAGGGTTTGGGATCGCTCACCTTCTTGATGTAGATCAAGCGGGTGTCGCTGACGACGTGGGCGTTGGTCAAGAAGCGGTTCGGGCTGATGAGAAAACCGGTCCCGTTGCCGCTGCTCATGCCGCCGATGTTCCAGGGCACACGATGGTTGGGAGCCTTGGTATCGACCTCGACCCGGACGATCGCATCGAGGTCAATTTCCGAAATATCAGCTTGGACGGACTCGGACTGGAGCATCTTGGCGACAACCTCTGGAGCGGGAGCCGGGGCGGCTGGCTTGGCCCCGAGGCGAGGTCCGGGGCCGATGGCGGGAGCGTCTTGGGCAATGAGCGGAAGAAGCAAGAGCGAAAAAACCGGGGCCAAAAGGACGAAACTGAGAGAGCGGGCGGAGCAGGATTTCATAATAGCAGATACGTCTCCCGAGGTCAGGCAGGCTCCGGCGGCGAGGTGAGCGGAAGTGTAGGGTTCGGGTCAGGAATGTCAATCAGCTTGGCACGGCTACGGGGGTGCGCTACCCCGCCAGCTCCGCTTCAACTTTTTCGATCTCGTCACTGAGGGTGCTCCATCGGGTGTAGAGAATCCCGAGGCGGGCCTCGACTTCACTGAGACGTTTGCTTGAGGCGGCCCCGTCCCCCTGTTTGAAGGACTCAGGGGCGAGGAGTTGCTGATTGAGGGTGCCTTTTTCGTTCTCCAGTGCGGCGATTTCAGTTTCGACTAGCTCGAATTCCATCTGCAGAGGCTTGAGCTTGCTGTTGCGGAGTTCGCGGATCTTGGCTTCGAGACGGCGCTGTTCCTTGCGGTTGATTCCGCTAGCGGCGGGGCCAGATGAGTTCGATCCTGATTCCTTGCCTACCGGAGCAGTGGCTGCCCGGCTGGCCACCGCCGCCAACTCGAGGTCAGCTTTTTTCTTTTCCAAATAATCACTCACGTTGCCGTAATACAACTTCGGCGGCTGATGCGGGATAAACTCCAGCACCTTCGTCACGATGGGATCGAGGAAGGAACGGTTGTGGGACACGATGGCATACGCGCCGGTGTAATCGAGCAAGGCTCGCTGGAGGACTTCTTGCGACTGGAGATCGAGGTGGTTGGTCGGTTCGTCGAGAATCAGGAAGTTGGCCGGCTGAAGCAGCATCCGGGCGAGAGCGAGACGACCCCGCTCGCCACCGGAAAGCACCCCGACGGTTTTGAAGACATCATCTCCCCGAAAGAGGAACGCTCCCAGAATGCTCCGTAGATTCGTCGCCGCCGAGCCGGAGACCTGGCCCTCCAGGGTTTGCAGGACGGTCCTGGTGGGATCCAGTTCGTCGGCGTGGGTCTGCGAGAAATAGGAAATGCCCACTTTGTGTCCCTCCGTGCGGGTCCCGGTGGATGCCGTTTCGATCCCGGCGATGACCCGGGAAAAGGTTGATTTGCCCGCTCCATTGACGCCGACGATGGCGATTTTGTCGCCTCGCTCTATCTGGTAATCGAGATTCTTGAGGACCTCCAGGGAACCGTAGGTCTTGCCGATTTTCTCCAGTTTCAGCACGGTCTGACCACTGCGTTCCGGTTGGGGGAAACGGAAGTCGATCCCCGAGACTTCATCGGCGATTTCGATGCGCTCGACTTTGGCGAGGGCCTTGATTCGCGACTGGACCATCTTGGCCTTGCTGGCGGTGGCGCGGAAGCGATTGATCAGCTTTTCGGCTTTCTCGATTTCCTTCTGCTGGTTGCGGTAGGCCCGCTCGACTTGCTCGCGCCGCGCTTCGCGTTCCCGCAGGTAGAAGGAGTAGTTGCCCGCGTATTGCTCGACCCGCCCGCTTTCAAACGCGAGGGTGCGGTTGGTGAGGTTGTCGAGCATGCTGCGGTCGTGGGAGATCAGCACGATGGCTCCGCCGTATTGCCGCAGCCATTGCTCCACCCATTGCACGGTCTCGATGTCGAGGTGGTTGGTTGGTTCGTCGAGCAGCAGGACGGAGGGCTCGCGAAGCAAGAGCTTGGCCATGGCGATCCGCATCTGCCAGCCACCGCTGAACTCGCCCGCCGGACGGGTGAAGTCCTTCGGCGCAAATCCCAGCCCGCTCAGCACCGTCTCGATGCGGGGTTTCATTTTACTGATATCATGATGCTCCAAGCGCAGATGGAGATCTCCGCTGACCTCAAGCAAATCGCCATATTCGTCACTGGTGGGATCGGTGTTCTCCAACTCCGCATCAACTTCGGCGAGCTGATCCTGGAGAATTTTTACGTCGTCGAAGGCGGTCTCGACCTCGGCGTAGACGCTGGATCCCTTGTGGGTGACGCCCTCCTGAGGCAGGTAGCCGACCGTGGTTTGCTTCGCCTTGATGATGCGCCCCTTGTCGGGCTGCTCCAGGCCCATGATGATCTTCATCAAGGTCGATTTGCCCGCGCCATTCGGACCGGCCAGGGACCAGCGCTCCTTCGCCCGGATGGTGAGGGAGAGGTCCCGGAAGAGGAATCGGGATCCATATTGGATGGCAACATTGTCAACGGCGAGCATGAGGCGCGGAATGTAGCGCAAACTTGGCAAGTCGCCAGTGCCAAGGCCGCTCGAAGGAGAGTTGGCAAAAAGCGAGGTCTCGCCTCATAGTAAGCGCACATGCCCGCCGCCCGCTTGACCTTCACCGAAACCTTTCCGGCTCTCGCCGCGATCCCCGGCTTGCGTCACGGCTTCGTGCTGCGTCATCCTGAGGTCGATGTCGTGACGGATCGCGAGGAAGCCCTGGCGCGGCTTGCTCCCTGGCATGACAAAGAACTGGCTGCTCTCGACGTCCCCCGCGAACGCCTCGCGACCGCCGCGCAAGTTCACGGCGCGGAAGTCGCCGTGTGCGAGGGGGCCTCGCCCGGCGCTCATTTTTTTCCCGAATGTGACGGCATCATCACCGCCGCGGCGGGGCAGGGGATTGGAATTTATGTGGCGGACTGTGGGGCCGTCTATCTGGTCGATCCGGTGCGACGTGCCCTCGGACTGGTTCATTCCGGTAAAAAAGGGAGCGAACTGGGCATCGCCCGACGGGCCATTGAGCTGATGGGGGAACGTTTTGGAACGGCGGCGAGCGACCTCATCGTTCAGGTGGCTCCCTGCATTCGACCGCCGGACTACGAGATTGATTTCGCAGCGCTGATTCAGGCGGATTGCCTCGCCGCTGGAGTTTTACCACTCAACTTTCACGACTGCGGCACCTCGACGAGCGGCGATCTGAGTTGCTACTACAGCTACCGCGTCGAAAAGGGGCAAACGGGACGGCATCTCGCGGTGGCGGCTTGGGAGCGAAAGTAGTATCCACTTTGGAAAAAATTCGTATTCATTCGTGTCAATTCGTGGTCCAAATCAATGCCCGGCAAGAGCCACTCAGCCAAATCAGAACAGAGTTTCGGACCACGAATGAGCACGAACCTTAACAAATCAAGAAGGTCGGTAGCCTGAGTTACGAACCGATGGACTCCGCCTCGCCTCTCATCCGCTTTGCCCCGGCCAAGACCAATATCTGGCTCCATGTGATCGGCAAACGCCCCGATGGTTTTCACGAAATCGAGACTCGCATGGTCGCTTTGACCTTGTGCGATCAGCTCACCTTTTTCCCGAGCAACGACGGTGTCGTCACCCTGACGTGCAGCGATCCCCGTCTCCCTACCGGCGAAGAGAACCTCGGCGTCCGCGCGGTGAGGGCGCTTGAGCAAGCCGTCGGACGCGCCTTGCCGGTGGCCATCCATCTGGAAAAGCACATCCCCGCCGGAGCGGGCCTCGGGGGCGGTAGCAGCGACGCCGCCACAGTCTTGCTGGCACTCAACGAAATGGCTTCGCTCGGTCAGAGCGCTCAAGAACTCGCCGCTGTCGGGGCCACCATCGGATCGGACATTCCCTTTTTTCTCTACGAGTGTCCCTGCGATGTCGGTGGTCGCGGTGAAGTCGTGGTGCCCGTGACTGAGCCTGTCCCCAGCGCCCGACTGCTGCTCCTCAAGCCCGCCTTTGGCATCGCGGCCGCGTGGGCTTATCGTCATTTTGTGGATTCATCTGAGCTGGACGGCTTCCCCTACGCCCCGCAACCCAGTCTTTGGGGGTTGCTCCGCAATGACCTAGAGCGTCCTGTTTTCGGCAAATTCCTCATCATCGGCGAAATGAAATCCTGGCTGCTTGAGCAACCCGAGGTCAGCGCTGCTCTCATGTCCGGTTCGGGTTCGACTGTGCTCGCCGTCCTGCGCGACGATGGTGATGGCGCTGCTCTCGAAAGCCGCGCGAAAGAGCGCTACGGCGAGTCAACCTGGACGGCTCTTGTGGAGGCCGTTGGTCAATGATCCCTTACCATGGCTAAACCTTCACCCATTCCAGCCTTGGACGAAGTCCGCCTCGATCAATGGGCTTGGGCCGTCCGGCTCGCTCGCACCCGCGCCCTCGTCGCGACCGCCTGTGAAAAGGGTGCCCTGCTCGTCAATGGCCAGCGTTGCCGCCCGGCGAAGCGCGTCCGAGTGGGAGATACCATCAGTTTCGTCACTCCCGACCTGACCCGGACGTTCCTCGTCGTAGGTCTCCTTAAACGCCGCGTCGGAGCCTCCCGCGTGGCCGACTATCTCACCGAGACCACCGTTCCTGAAGCCCTCGCCGCTGCCACCGCCGCCCGCCAAACCCGCGTCGCCGCTCCCCATCGCGAGTCAGGCGCCGGTCGCCCCACCAAACGAGACCGCCGCAACCTAGACGAGCTGATGGATGACGTCGCCGCCGAACACGAAGACTTCTGGGAGTTTGTCAAAGCGATGCAGCGCGGGTGATGCTCTGCAGAGACGGCGTCTGACGACACCTTTTCGCACGGTGTTTTTCTCTGCGCCTCAGCAGTCCTTCAGCAGCTCCCGATTCCTCCACATGTAACGGCCCCCAGACCAAAGAGTCAGCACGAGGCTCACTCCGATCAACACCACCCCGAGATGATCGGGGCCGAGGTAGAAAACTCCAAAAAGCGGACGGAGGAAGTTCAGGAGCGGTTCGGCGCTGGCGAGATAGACGAGGAAGTAGATCACTGTCACGATCTGCAAGGTGGTTTTGTATTTGCCCGCACTATCAGCCGCGAGCACCACCCCTTCGGCGGAGGCGACGAGGCGCAAACCGGTCACGAGAAACTCACGAGCCAGGATGAGGACCACTGCCCAAGCCGGGATCAGATCGAGACCCGAAAGGAGAACAAAACCGGCGGTCATGAGTACCTTGTCGGCAAGGGGATCCATCAGTTTTCCAAAATTCGTGATCATGCCAAGACGGCGTGCCAGGTAACCGTCGAGGAAGTCGGTGGTCGCCGCGATACTGAAAACCAGCAGGGCGGCCGTCTTGACCCAGGTGCCCGGAATGCCTGAAAGCAACGCGACGAAAACGAGCGTGAGGCCGAGACGGGCGACGGTCAGTTGATTCGGGAGGTTCATGGAGAAAAAGGGCCGAGTGTAGCGGCATCCTGGACGCTCGGCAACTAATTCACCGGGGCAATGCCGACACCGGGCGGGAGCGGCTCAAGCGGCGAAACTCTCGCCGCAGGAGCAGGTCACCAAGGCATTGGGATTGGTTACCTTGAAGCCCCCTTGTTGGAGATCCTCGCTGAAATCAAGCTGGGAGCCAGTCACGAAAAGGGCGCTTTTCGGGTCGATCACGACGCGGACCTCGTTCGATTCGACGAGGATGTCCCGGTTGGCCGGGCCATCGACCAGATCCATTTTGTATTGCAGGCCGGAGCAACCCCCACCGATCACGGCGACTCGCAGAGCTCCCGTTTCGAGCCGACCCTGCCGCTTAAGGAGCGAGCGTAGCTTGGCCGCAGCTCCATCGAGGACGAGGATGAGGGTCTCGTTACCCCTTTTGTAGTTTACTTCGATCACAGTGGTAAAATCCTCGCGTCATCGCCTGCCTGCAAGCTTCATTTGCGGCCCCCGCTGATTTGGGCGATTTTAGGAAACCTCAGGAAATGCTCCAATTGACCCGGTTGGGTTGGCGGTGGAGCAAGCGGATTGCGAGGCGAGGGTGCGATGCGAAAGCTTACATATGCCGGCCTATGCACACCGCCGCGATCGGGCGGCGGGAGGCCGCCTCGCTCACACCCTAGCGCCTCCAGGCATCACCGAGGAGTATTCGTAACGTCATGCCATCCGAGACCCAATAGGGTTAGGTCCACGATTATACCCTGTTCGATGGCTGACTCTACGGTTGCATCAGCCGGGGATGGTCTGCTAGGTTCCGGCCACCATTGCATGGATGTATTCTCTGATATCGACGATGAGCTGATCTGGGAAAGATCGCGGGATTTCAAGTCAACTTTTCAGTCAGCGCGGGAGCTGGCGGGGCTGCTCAAGGTGGACTCCTATGCGGAAATGGGCGGCGGCGAGGCGGCGGCGGATCTGGTCGAAAAGGCCCGCATTTTGGCCGGGGAGTTGCGGCATCCCCTGGCAGAAACATTGCCGGAGGCCCTGGACCGAGAGGTGCTGGCCCGCTTTCTAACCGCTTACCGCCTGGAGGAATTGTATCCCGATACGGTCGGAGAGGTGGAGGAAATAGTCAGTTCGATCCCGCTGGTCACTTTGCCAATGTTTCGGGTGCGGAGGCTTGACCCGGACGTGCGCAGCCGGACAGCGAAGGCGCTGGCGGAGGCGTGGAAGCTCACCGCCGCGCAAAGCGAGAAGATCGAAGAAGCGGTGAAGGTGGCGCGGGAGCGCCTGACGTGGCGGCGACGCCTGGTCGATGAAGTGCGGCTCCTCCTTGCCGGACCGAACGGAGGACTGAAAGACCGGGCGGAGATCAAGGCGGTCTTTGATCAATACTTTCCGGGGAATCCGCTCTTTCCCAGCGAAATCGATGTCGTCGTGACACGCACCTGCCTCTACTGGTGCCTGCCGAAGGCGGAGGAGATCGAACAGCGGGCTACGGAGGGGGAGACGTCCGCAGTGACAGAGTGGCTCGCCTACACGGGGCGTTTTGCGTTTCAGTATTTTAATCATTTTCCCACCTTCAGTTCCTTCGATGCCCGTGATGCGGACACTCACCTTTCCGCCCTCATTACAGATCGGCTCGGCGAAAGCCAGACGGACATCATGTTCGGACTGAACGGGACCACCACCATCGAGCGCACCGCAGACATCGAGAAATACCTGATCCACGATACGTGGGGCCACATGTGGCAGGGTGACTTGACCGACTTGGGGCGCCTCTATGACACGATGGAAAGCCTCAAGTGCCCGGTCGAGGCGGGGGATCATGTGGTCCTGCCCGACGGCAATGTGGTGACCATGCTCGACCTTTGTTATCTGACCGGGCATCGGGCAATCCGCTACGATATCCATTTGGCGAACCGCTACGTGAACGCCTGGCTCCGGCGGCGATTGGACGCCTTGCTGGCTCCGATCGTGGCGGAACTCACGGCGGATTGTGTGGAATACAAATTCCGGCTGCAGCATCGTGAGCAGGGCGATTTGCTGCCCTCTTCGTCGATGTTCGCCCACGAGGCGGCCAAGCTCGACTTTGCCTGGGTCGATTTGGGGTATTTTGTCCGGTCGCTGCGACGGACCAATGCGGCGTATCTAAAGGATGAGGCTCTGATGGAGAGTCTCGTCTCCCGTGTTGCTCTGCTGCTCTCCCATCGGTATCCGCGCCAATACAGCCGGGGGCAAGAAGAGCATAATCTCTTGGGTGAGATCGGACTTCATCTGGAAATCTTTTTCGAGCAACTTGAGTCGAAGCTCAAGCGTGAACTCAATCTTGATGAGACGAAGTCAGCCGAAGAATCCCCTCAAGAGCCGAATGCGATCCTGCTCCTTTTCACGAACTTGCTGCGGATCCAGGCGACTCTGAATCATCTGATCGGTGAGGTCATGGGGGAGAGCGAGCCGGAGCTGGCGGAGCTCTTCGACGTGTTGGTCATTTTCATCGCCCGTCAGTATGAGAGCGATCCGACGCAGCGATTCTGGGATCTCGACGAAGTGCTCGGAACCTACGGTTTGTCCGTGCTCAGGGAGATCTCGGCGACCGAGAGGCAAGTTCAAAACCGGCTGGACTGAATGCCCACAGTCATACCGAGGGCACGCTGGCCGAATGATTCAAACTTCCCGGTGATAGGCATGACCCCACGGGGATGATGGCTCACCGCGACGGCGACGTGGCCGATGCCAACCGGCTCGCCAATCGATGGATCGTAGCCGACCCATCCGCGGTCCGGAAGATAGACCTCCGTCCAGGCGTGGGTGGACCCGATGCCTACTTTGGAATTCGCACTTTCGAAGTAACCGCTCACAAAACGTGCCGCGTAGCCGATGCAGCGGGAGGCTTCCATCATGAGCACGGCAACATCCCGGCACGAGCCGGAGGCCAGCGCGAGGGTTTTGGAAGGCGAACGCACCCCGGGTTCCTCCCGACGCAGGTAGGAAATCTGTTCGTGGATTTTTTTGGCCAGAGCCGAAAAGATCGGAGCCCGTTGTCCGACCGGGGGCAGGATCCCGAGAGAACGGATCCACTCGCGGATCGCTTCAACTTCGGGTGGATAAACCGAGAGCCGGTAGAGGTGGGAGGCTGCTTCCTCAATGCCGGCGTAGTAGGCCGGATATTCATCGGTGATCGGACCACCATCCTCCGCGACCCAGTCAGGTAGAGCGGTTTTGGTAATGGTGAATTCACTGCGAATGACGAGCTGCGCCGCCGTCTCCGAGAATTTGGCGCTGGCGATGATGTTCCCGTAAATGTCCTGATACCAATGCAAGTGCGACGGCGGAGTCGTGGTCACGCGAATGGACTCAAGACGTTCAAAATGGCTTTCCCGCGGGCGCAAGACGAGGCGATGGGTTCCGAAAGAGACGAGACCCGAGTATTGATAGTTCGTCTGGTGGGAGAACTGGAAGCGGACCGGACCGCTCAAGTGAGCGGGGACCTGCACGATGGATTGATTCTGCACTACCCTAGAAACAACGCCATCCCGTCCCGACGCAAGTCTTCTCTTGTGATCGGGATGAAAGTCTTGTCGGGCGTCTCAGGCAGGAATGCCGTCGCCACGGTGATCTCCTGCCCGATGATGCTCCCAAAAATTGTCGCCACCGCCGCGTCGCCGGCGTCTCGACCCGTGGCGATGCGGATCATGCCATTCAAAGGGGCTTTCCGGGTCCCGTCGATGAGGTACCACATGCCGTCGATATAGACCTCAAAGACCGCGTGGAAGTCCGGAGGGTCGAGCTGGTAGGCATAGACCGTCAGGTAACGGGCGGGAATGGTCAGCGCCCGACAAAATCCGATCCCGAGGTGGGCGAAGTCCCGGCAGACGCCTTCGCCGGAAGTGTAAGTGTCGAGCGCCCAGGAGTATTCATTCGAGCTACCAGGGGTGTAGGTGAGGTGCTCCGCCAGCCAATCTTCCACCGCCATGGCCTGGGCATAAGGGCTGTTGAGGTGGCCAAAAAGTTCCGAGGACAGGTAGCGGAGCCGGTCGGAGGGCACGTAGCGGCTGGGAAATAAATAAGGGATGGCATCCGCATCGAGTTTTTGGCTCGCGCTGTTGCCGAGACTCGCCGCTTCGACTACCTCCGGGCTGGTGGTGACTTCGGCGCTGTAGTCGATTCTGAGGGGACCCACCTCCGTGATATCAAGTTTGGTGAAATGATTCGCCACCAAGCTGACCCATAGATCTGTCCGGTTCACCTCCCGACTCGTGAGCAGCGACTCATTGGTAACCTGCTGCCCCTGCGTCTGGATGCAACTTAGGGAACAGACAAGGGTGCCTGGCCCGGTGACATCATAGTGTAAAGAGCTATTGACGGAGAATTTCATGCGACGATCAGGGGCGGCGGGATGAACCCTAGCCACTATCGTGCCACCGGAAATCGAGGGTCGTGGGGAACACTCGCCGCCGCAATCAAAAGTTTCGTAACGCCTGCGCTGGGAAGGTCACCACCCGCGATCCCGGCATCACCCGCAGATTTCATGCACGGTGGATGCCGGGATGCCAGGATGCCACCTCGGCGGCAAATTGTGCTTGAAAGATGGGGACTTTCTTTCCAAGGTAGCAGTGCCTGCGGGTATCATGAAAATTTCCTACCGCTTCTTTCTCCTCCTCATCCTCTCCACCTTCGCTTCGTCGGGGTTGGTTGGTGCCGCCGAGCAGTATGCCAATATCGCCCCGGAGTGGAGGTGTCACTACCCGATGAAAGACCGCAGCTTCTGCAAGGTCTTCCCGAACATCGCGGTGCGTCGCAATATTTGCAATCCGGCTCCGGAGGTGATCGGTAACATCGAGTGGAGCCGTGAGGAAGTCACCGTTAGCGGGACCGATGCCCATGGCAACTATGAGACCTACAAGGCCGTCGCGATCACCTACCGCCCGGTCTATGAGAACGGTGCCTGGGGCAAAAAATTTGTCCGCACTTACCGGATCGAATCGACCTACGTGGTCCCGCCCATCGTCGGGAAGTGAAGCCCGATGGAGTTCGACCTGCTCGGGGCGGACGCCCGCCATGCTTACAAACTGCTAGCTGGTCTGGTCACGCCCCGACCGATCGCCTGGGTCACCACGATCGACGAAGAAGGCAGGATCAACGCCGCTCCATTCAGCTTTTTTAATCTGCTCGGGACTCGTCCACCGATCCTGGGCTTCGCTCCCGGTGACAAGGAACCGGGTATTCCCAAAGACACCGCCCGGAACATCCGCCGATCCGGCGAGTTCGTTGTCAATCTCGTCGATGAAGCGAACGCTGAGGCTATGAACGCCACCTCGGCGGAGTGGGAGTTCGGCATAAGTGAGATTTCTCTGGTTGGCTTGGACACCATCCCGAGCACGAACGTCGCGCCTCCTCGCATCGCCAGTGCCCCCGTCGCGCTGGAGTGCCGGGAATGGTCCACCATCGAGATCGGCCGGAATCGCCTGGTGATCGGCCTGATCGAGCGCGTCCATACCCGCGAGGGGGTGCTGGATCCCGAGACATTGCTGGTGCGCCCGGGGCATTTTGCTCCGATCGGACGGATGGAAGTGCCTTCGGGATATTGTCGAACGAGGGACCGTTTCGACATGGTGCGGCCTGAGTCAGACCGGTGACCTCGGATCACGCGATCAACGCCGAGCCAAACATATCATTTGGCAAACCGTAATAATTCGCTTCCTTAGTGAAGAGGTTCGGACTTTGACTGGCGGCGATGTGACCTTTCCGGCAAGGGTGTCTTCGCTGGTGCTGAATCGATTGCAAGAAAGTGTGTTGTGGCGGCGCGATCTACAGACCTACTGGGAAAGAATTATTTCCAGACTCGCGAGAAACTCGGAGCGGCCATTGGGTCGTTGGGCGAGCTCGGGGTGGAGTGTGACCTTGATCCGGCGAGGCTCAGTTTGCTGAAGAACCTCCTCGCGAACTTGGAGGATCCCTTCCTTTTTGTGGTCGTCGGCGAAGTCAATTCCGGCAAGTCAACGCTCCTCAACGCGCTCTTTGGGGAGGACTTTTGCACGGCCGATGTCATTCCCTCGACCGAACGGATCGCCTTCTTCAAACATGGGGAGGAAGCGCACGAGTTCGATTTTTCCGAGGATATCATCGAGGTCTTCCGCCCGAATGAATTCCTGAAAGATTTCCACATCGTCGATACCCCCGGCACCAACTCCATCGTGATGGGGCACCAGCAAATCACCGAGCAATTCCTGCCCATGGCGGACTTGGTCCTTTTTGTATTTTCTGTGGTAAATCCATGGGGAGCCACGACTTGGGACTTTCTTGATCGGATTCATCACCAGTGGAAGAAGAAGATCGTTTTCGTGCTGCAGCAGTGCGACTTGCGGACTCCCGAAGAGGTGGCGGCGATCCTGGAGCACTTGCAGAAGACGGCGCATCATCGTTTCGGCCAACACTTCCCGACTTTCGCGGTCTCGGCCAAACAAGCGTTTCTCGCAAAAACGGCCGGTTTGGCAAGCGACGACATGGTGGGCAAAATCGAGTCGCTGGAGCGCTTCATCGCCGGAGTGGTGGAGTCGTCCGAACCGCGCCTGGTCAAGCTGATCCATGCCTGGCGGGCGGCATGTTATGTCCTCGGTGAGGTGAAGGAACGGCTCGGGGCGGCTTCGGAGATCATCCGGGCGGACACCGAATTGCTCAGCGAGCTTGAGCCGGCCTGTCTGCGCCAGCAGGAGCGCACTCTGAAGAAATGTGAACCACTTTTTGAGGCGTTTGATCAGAGTTACATGGCGGCGGGTTTGCAAGCCGAGCCGGTTCTAGAGGCGGAATTTGGGATTTTGGCGGCGCTGATCCCGCGTCGGCGCGGTGCGGAGGAGATCGAGGGACTCATCTTCGCCTCGACGATGAAGGCGGTGCGACGCAGCGTCGGGGCTGGTGCCGATGCAGTGGAGGAGGATGTCGCTCACCTCTGGGAGCGGGTTTTGCACGAGATGGACCAACATTTCCACCTCGAACTGAGCGTGGGTGAGGACGGCAGCCCTGACTGGTGCAAGTCGCACCGGCGTCTCGTCGAAGGAGTGGAGGAGGCTACGATCGCTTCTCTGCGAGATCTGGATTTGCAGGATCGGCTCTCGCAGGTATTTGCCCGACGCAGCCGCCTGATTTGGGGCTGTGTGTTTTTCGCGATCCTCGCCGTGCTCGCCGGGGTGATTTTGGCCATGGTCAACTTCGAACCGTGGAACATCATTGCTTTCGGCGCGGGAGCGGCGTCCCTTGCGCTGGGAGCTCTGGTCGGGGCAGGGTCCATGAAGCAAACGCGCAATTTTTATGGTGCGGTTTTGGAAGACCATCGAGCCCAGCTTCTGGCGGCGCAGCGGGCGGCCTTCGCCCGGGGATCGAAGGCATTTTTCCAGGACTTCATCAATTTATTCGAGCCGCTCCGTCGGGTTTGCCGGGATCACCGCTCGAAATATGAGCCGCAGCTCGTCCGGATCGAGGAGACGGAACGCAGTCTCGCGGAATTGGAACGCATCCTCTCTCCGGTGGAGAAGGCTCTCAATTCCCGCAAGTCGTCGTAGATTGATGGGCGAAATATTCTTCCACGAGATCGCAAAGCAGGTGCCCGGCGATCAAATGGCACTCCTGCACCCGGGCGGTGACGGTGGAGGGAACGTCGAGTAGATGATCGGCGACGTTGCCGCAAGGCCCGCCCGAAGCTCCGGTGAAGGCGAAAGTCGTTATCCCCGACTCGCGGGCCAGTTCAAGAGCGCGGACCACGTTGGGACTGGTGCCCGAGGTCGAGAGCCCCACGACGATATCGCCCGGGACACAAAGCGCCTCGACTTGTCGGGCGAAGACCTGTTCGTAACCAAAATCATTGGCGCACGCGGTCAGCACGGAAGTGTCCGTGGTGAAGGCCATGGAGGGTAGAGCACGCCGGGTCCGGGTGAAACGCACCACGAATTCGGCGGCGAAGTGTTGGGCATCGGCGGCGCTACCACCATTGCCAAAGAAGCAAATTTTTCCACAGTCCGCCAGGCAGGCAATGGTGGCCTCGGCCATACGAGCGATGACCGCGGCGTGGCTTTGTTGAAAGGCGGCCACGGTGGCGAGGTGATCAGCGAAGGTGGCTTGGATGCGATCGGCGGCGGACATGCGGAAAGGGGATAGGCTGGCTCAGGGTTTTTTGAAACAAGGGATGCCCTCGGGAAAGCCGTGCCGGAGGGCCTCGGTCAGTTCGTCGAGTTCGATCGGAGCGGTGCCCAGTTTACCGACCACGATGCTGCTGGCGAGGTTGGAAATCTGCGCGGCAATGACGGGACTGAGTCCGGCGGTCAGCGCGAGCGTATAGATCGCGATGGCGGTATCTCCGGCACCGGAGACGTCGAAGACCTCCCGCGCCTGCGCGGGAATGGCGTGTCTTGATCCGTCGGCGGAACAGACCAGCATTCCCTGTTCGCCAAGGGTGATGAGCAGATGATCGCAGGACCACCGTTCCAGTAGGATCGCGGCCGTCTCCAGCAGTGGGGCATCGGCCAGCGGATCGAGCCCGGTGTCGTGATGCAGATCGGTCGTGCCCGCGCAGGCGAAGGCTTCGGATCGGTTGGGTTTCACCGTGGTGACGCCCCGCCATTCGATCGGATTGCCCGGCTTGGGATCGACCGTCACGATGAGATTTTTTCCTTCGAGCGCGGCCAGCAGGTCCGCGATGAAAGCAGGGGTGATGAGACCTTTGCCATAATCTTCGATGATGAGGCTGTCGATCTCCGGCAGGCGGGCGATGATCCCGGCCAGGAGCCGTTGTCGCAGGGCTTCGCCCGGACCGTCGCGGCGCTCCCGGTCGATCCGCACGACTTGCTGATGGCGAGCCACGACGCGGGTTTTGGTGATCGTCTGGAAGCCTTCTTCCCGAAAACAAAGCTCCTCTCCGATGCCTTCGGTAGCGAGCGTTTCCGCAAGCAAATCGCCCTGGGGATCGCGCCCATACACGCCTGCGAGACTGACGGTCGTGCCGAAGGGCGTGATGTTTCGCGCCACATTGGCGGCACCTCCCGGGTAGCGCGATTCGCGTTGCACCTCGACCACCGGGACCGGGGCCTCGGGGGAGATGCGGGTGACATTCCCCCAAATGAACCAGTCGAGCATGACATCCCCGAGCACGAGGATGCGACGCTGGCGCCACGAGGCGAGCAGCTCGTCCACAGTCATCATTTCGGTAGCACTGGCTTCCATGAGTGGCGGCCATGCTAAAGCGGGGCGGGGGCGATTGCAAACTCCGAGGCGCGGGCGTGAGGCCTTCTCGCCTTGCACGCCACCCATTCCGCCTTTATCGATCCTGCCTTCTGGACGATTCGGACCGTGTTCCGTTCTCTCCCCCCAAAAATTTCCTTATGTCCAGTGACCCTTCAGCTCCGACTCCACTCCCAGCCCCAGCCCCAGCCCTTACTGCGGTTGTGATCGCGAAGGCGTCCACCGAAAAAATGGCCGAGAATCCCAAGCGTTATTTCTGGCGCCTGCTCGGCTACATCCTGCCGTATAAGAAAAGATTGATCTTCGGCATCCTTGCCGGAGTGGCCGCGGGGGTATCGAACGGAATCTTGCTGCTGGTGTTGAAGTCCGTCTTCACCATCGTATTGCCGGTCGGGGCCGGGGAGGTGCGTCCGGAGGTCTATTATCCTTTCGCCGATATCCCGGTGCTGACAAACTTTGAGATCCGGCGTCCCGACATCGCCGAGTGGATCTTCGTGCTGATCGTGTGTCTGAGCATACCGACGTTGTTGCTCATCCGGGCCTTGTTCCAGTTCATCCATCAATACATGATGTTGTGGATTAATCTGAACGTCGTCCATGAGCTCCGCAGACAGTGTTTCGGCAACGTGATGCGGCAGTCACTTTCGTTCTTCAACGTGATCAAGCAGGGCGATCTGATCCAGACGGTTTCGAGTCAAACAAATTCAGCCGCCGCCGCGAGCAGTCAGCTCCTCAGTGCCTTGATTCAGAATCCGATTTCGATCATCTCAATTTTCGCGATGGTCCTGATTATGGATCCGCTTTACACGTTGGGTGCGGTCGTAATCTTCCCCCTTTGCCTCGCTCCCGTGATCCTGATCGCCCGCAAGGTGCGCAAAGCCGGAGGCAAAGAGGAGGAGGCAGCCGGTGGTCAGCTCGTCACCATGCACGAGAGCTTCAGTGGGGTCCGTTTGATCAAAGCACAAGGCCGCGAACAATACCAAACGGATCGATTCGTGGAAGGCAGCTTGCGGCTGAACCGTTTCGTGATGCGCTCGCGCAAAGCGGTCGAACTCGCCACCCCGGCGGTCGAAGTTGTCGGGTCCATCGGTATCTCCATCGGAATGCTCTACGCTTGGAAGAGCCAGATCAATCCAGAGACCTTCCTCACCCTGAATCTTGGCCTGATGAGCATCTATCCGCACGTCAAGGCACTGAGCCGGGTGCAGTTGCAGATGCATAAGTGTGCGGTGGCGGCTCGCAAGGTCTTCGGGTTCATCGATGCCACGCCCGAGGTCGACGACAAGCCCGATGCGGTGGTATTGGAAAGGTGTCGTGGGGACATCGCTTTGCACGACGTCGTTTTTTCCTACGTGCCCGAGCGTCGGGCTCTCGACGGGGTCTCGCTTCATTTTGAAGCCGGGAAACGGTATGCTCTCGTCGGCCACAGCGGATCCGGGAAGTCGTCGCTCTTGTCCCTTATTCTTCGCTTCTACGACGTTGATTCTGGCAGGATCGAAGTCGATGGACTCGATATCCGCGACTACACCCAGCAGTCGCTGCGCGACCAGATCGGCTTGGTTAGCCAGGACACTTTCCTCTTCCACGACACCATCGAGGCAAACATTCGCTTCGGCCTGCTGGGGGCGGATCGCGAGCAGATCGAGCGGGCCGCCCGGTTGGCCCATGCGCACGAGTTCATCCTCGCCCAGCCGCAGGGCTACGAGACGGTTCTCGGAGACAAGGGCTGCACTCTCTCGGGCGGGCAACAACAGAGGCTCTCGATCGCCCGGGCCATCCTGCGGGACGCCCCCATTCTTTTCCTCGACGAAGCCACCTCGGCGCTAGACTCGGAGTCCGAGCGGGCCATCCAGTCGGCTCTCGCCGAGCTGTCCAAAGGGAAAACGGTCGTCTCCATCGCCCACCGGCTCTCGACCGTGCTTGATTCCGACGAGATCGTCGTTCTCGGCGAGGGCAAAGTCATCGATGTCGCGCCGCACGCGACCTTGCTGGAGCGCTGTCCCGAGTATCAGCGGCTCTACCAATTGCAGTATAGCCAATCATGACTCGGCCTCAACGGAAGGGCCAGAAGATCGGGATTAAAATGGAAGCCACGATCCAGAGAATCAAATTTAACGGAACTCCAACCTTCGGGAAATCGCCAAATTTATAACCGCCGGCCCCATACACGTAGGTATTCGTCTGATACCCGATCGGAGTCGCAAAGCTGGCGCTGCACCCAAAGACAAGCGCCATGAGGAAGGGCCGGGGATCCACGCCTACGATGCCCTCATAAGGGATTTTTTCCGCGATGCCGACGACCAGTGGTGTCAACAATGCGGCCACCGCGTTATTGCTGATGAGTTCCGTCAAAATCGAACTGAGCAGATAAACGATGGCGAGAATAACAAAGGGAGAAAAGCCGCCGCAGACCGCCATGACCCCGTTGACCAATTGCGAGGCCGCTCCGCTCTGATCGAGAGCCATCCCGAGGGCGAGCATCCCGAAGATCAAAAACAGAATCTCCCACTGCACCGAGTCGTAAGCCTGCTTTGCGGTGACGCAGCCGGTGACGACCATGGCGAGAGCTACAAGCAAGGCCAGGGCCGGCACTCCGAGAACGTTGAGCGAAGCCCCTGCGGCGAAGAGCACCGCGATCCCTGCGGCAACCCAGGCCTTTTTGGTCACGACGGTGACAGCCGGCGTGTCGGAGATGCTGACGAAATCCCTTTGCCCCTGCAGCCGATTGAAAGCTTCCGGCGGCCCCTCCATGAAGAGCGTGTCGCCGAAGGCCAGCTTCACGGTACTGAAGTCGTCCCGGAGGTTGACCCCCTGGCGGTGGATGGCCATGACGTTGATGCCGTGATTGCGACGGAAGCCGATTTCTTTCAGTGTCTTGCCGACCATGCCGGAATTCGGCCCGACGATGCCTTCGAGCATCTTGAGCTCCCGGGTTTCCAGTTGCGTCAGACTGAGATCGTCCTGGCCCTCGAAGCGGATGCCGCCCTCTTCGCGCAACTGCTTGAAGCCACGACCGTGCACGCGGATGAGGAGACGGTCCTTCTCATGCACCACCAACTCGTTGAGGGGAGTTTCGAGCGTGCGGCCCCGGCGCCGCACTTCGAGGACTTGGGCCTTCGGGTGCGATTTCAGCAGGGTCTCGACGAGAGTTTTGCCCACCAGACTTGAGCCCGGCTCCACCTGAAACTGAGTCAGGACTTCGCGGGTCGTATCCGAGTCGATTAGCTCTGAGAGGGAGATCCGGCGGGGAAGGAGTTTCCGCCCGATCAATGCCAGGTAAGCGAAACCGACCACCGCGTAGATCACCCCGAGTTTGGTGACCTCAAACATACCGATGGGGGCCTGGCCGTAGTCTTGGGCGATGCCGCTGATCACCAGATTCGTCGAAGTGCCGGTCAGGGTGCAGGTTCCGCCGAGAATGGAGGCGAAGGAGAGTGGGATGAGCAGTTTCGAGGCCCGCAAATTTTCCGCCCGGGCGTGCGCCAAAACGATGGGCAGGAAGATGACCACGATAGGCGTGTTATTTACGAAGGCTGAAAGCAGCGCTACCATCAGCATCATCACGAGCATGACGCGCAGCTCAGTCTTGCCTGCCACTCTGGAGAAAAAACGCCCCATCGCCTCGATCGCCCCGGTCCGCTCCAGTCCGGCGCTGAGCACGAACATGCAGGCCACCGTGATGGGAGCCCCGTTGCTGAACACTCGCAGGATGCCCTTCTGGGTCACGATTCCATCGGCGATTTTGTCCTCCAGTGGCATGATCCCCAGAATCAACAAAACCCCCATGGCCCCCAGCGCCACGATATCCGGTGGCCCCCATTCGCGGAAAAACGCCACCACCACCAACGCGAGCAGGATATAAATCGCGATGATGTCGAGATTGACCCCCGGGATCAATGGCTGCAGCAGGTCAAGCATGAAGCCCCACCTATCCGACGAACTGGCTCGAAAACAAGCCCGGAATTGACCGGCCGGGGTCCCTCGTGATACCTTTCCCCAGATGAATCCGCACCGTCCGCCCACGAATTTCGAGAGCCATGTCTTCGATGCCCTGCACCTCATTCCTAAGGGTAAGGTTACGACTTACGGTGCGCTGGCCCGCTACCTGGCCTGCCGTTCGCCGCGTGCCATCGGGCAGGCCCTCAAGCGGAATCCTTTCGCTCCCGAGACTCCCTGCCATCGGGTGGTCTCGGGCGATCTCCGGATCGGCGGCTTCTTCGGAGCTCGCGAGGGCGAGCCGATCGAGCGGAAGATCCGCCTCCTCCTCAGTGAGGGAGTGCGCATCCTGGCGGACGGCAAGATCGATCCGAGCTGCGCCTTTCGCTTCGATGAGTGATTCTCCCCTCTCGCTCGAAGAGTCGATGCGGCGGGAGCTGGCGGAGAATCTTTGTGACCTCACGATGTATCGCATGCCCTTCGGGCGTTTCCAGCATCGCCTGCTGCACACGCTCCCGTATGAATACCTGCACTGGTTCGTGGAGCGCGGGGGCGGTTTTCCCAAAGGACGCCTGGGGGAGCTGATGGATTTTGTTTACCAGACCAAATCCGTCGGGGCGGAGATTGTCTTCGCTGGTTTGCCGAGGGAGTAGCATGATCCGCCCCTCTCGCCTCATCCGTTTCGGATTTGACCCGACCCTCGCGCGAGCGGAGTTTCGCAACCAGCATCTCCTTCGGGGGTTGTATCGCCTCATGAGGATCTTCCCTACCTTGCTGTTGATTTTGTGGACCGGTGTGGTCATTGCCCCTGCGAGTGAAGCAATCCTGCCCGCAGCGGCGGTGCCCGCCGATTTCGCGTCCTTACAAGCGTCCTCGCCCTTTTCCCGCACTCTCAGCCTCAGCGATTCACTCATCCTGACGGGGATCGCCACGGTCGATGACGAGCAGGTCGCCACCCTGCTCAACAAGGAAACAAAAGAATCCTATGTCGTCTCCAGTCGGCTCAATTCCCAGGGTTGGAAGATGGTCGAACTCCAGGCCGACGCCGATCTGGAAAAGGTCGCGGCCAAGGTTGCCATCGCCGGCGGGGAAGTGGTCACGGTTCGCTACGCAGAGTGGCAGCTCAAGCCGGGCGAATCCAAACCGGGCGCGGGCGCGGGCGCGGGCGCGGGTGAAGGTGGGCAGGTGCGCGAGGGCGAGCGTCGTCGTTTCGGTGACGGAGGTGGCGGGCCACCGCCGGAGATACGGGAGAGGATGGAAAAGCTCACCGAAGAGCAACGCACCAAGCTGTTCACCAAGATGGCGGAGATTCGAGAAAAACACCCGGAAATGTCCCGCGACGAGGGTCGCGAGAAATTTCACGAAATGCTCGAAAAAATGGCGGAGAAAAAGTGAGGGCGCGGCAAACGCCCACGACGGCATGCCCCCTAACCCTTATTTCTTCTTCTTGGGGCTGCCTTTCCGACCGGGGAAGGTCATTTCGGCGATGCCGGACTTGTCGAGTTGTCCGATGCCCAGTTTGACCATCTTGGCATATTGCTTCTGGGTGGCTTTGTTGAGGGGAAGCGAGAGATGCTTCTTTTTGGCCAGCCCCCCGGCGATGCCGGAGTCTTTGGCAGCGTGCTCGGCGGAGAACCAGCAGTCGTGCTCGCGGTTGATCATGTCCTCGGCGTCCGTTTCGAGCACGCGCGAGTTGGCTCCGGTTTGGGAGAAGACCTCGCAGACCATTTTCAGATCGTGTCCGAGAGCTTTGGCGAGGCCAAGTCCTTCGGCGAGACCGGCGGTGTTGATGTTCATCACCATGTTGACGAGGGCTTTCACTTCCGCCGCTTTGCCAATTTTGCCGATGTGGCGCAGATTGACACTGATGTCTTCGAGGATCTTCTTATTGGCGGTGAAGACTTTCTCATCGGCCCCGATCATGAGGTAGAGCTTGCCGGTGCGGGCGTGGCTGATGCTGCTGGCCATACACGCTTCGATGCAGGTGGCTTTGACCTTTTTCGCAGCCGCTTCGACCGATTGCTGGATCGCCGGGGTCAGGGTGGCGCAGTTGATAAAGACGCGTCCGGCGGCTCCGTTGAGCAGGCTATCCTTTTTGCCCAGGAAGATTTGTTTCATCGCCGCATCGTTGGATACGACGGTGAAAATAACATCCGCCAGCGCGGTCACTTCGCCGAGGGTGCTGCAGACGGTCGCGCCCAGCTCGCCGGCGACGGCGGTCGCAGAGGGTGCATGGACATCATAGATGGCGGTGATCGAGTAATTCAGATCCTTCAGGTGACGCGCCATGTTCGCTCCCATGCGACCGACACCGACGAAGCCGATCCGCGGCTTGCCGGTGGGTGTGCTTGGTTTGCCGGGGGATGCTTCCTTGGTGGCAGAAGCTTTTTCGGCGACAGTTTTCTTGGCGGGAGTATTTTCAGACATAGGGAATTTTTCGATGGGTTCTTGCGAAAGCAAAGCTGTAGCGGAAGTGTAAGACTGACAACTGAATTATGAGAAGCACGAATCGCCCGTGGAGGCTCTGGAATTGTTTTCGAGACGCGGGTCGCGGCCTGGCTTCGGTGGTGCGGACGGAGCCAAATTTTCGTATTCAACTCGGAATTCTCGTCTGCGTCATTGTGGCGGGATTCGTCTTCCGGGTCAGCTTGCTGGAGTGGCTCGCCATTGTGATGGTAGCGGGATTGGTCGTGGTGGCGGAAGTGCTCAATACCGCCCTCGAGTATCTCGCCGATGCAACCCATCCCGAGGTCGATCCCGGGATCGGTCGGGCGAAGGATGCCAGTGCCGGCGCGGTCTTAGTCGCTTCGGGGGCGGCGGTGGTGGTAGGACTGATCATTTTTCTTCCGAAGCTATGGCAATGGATCAGCACCCGGGGGGGCGCGTGAGTGGCGCACTGTGGTTGGCGGAGTTGCAATCCCTGCTCCCATCGGGTCGCGTCTTGACTGCGGGGGATCACTTGCACGAGCACGGGCAGGACCGCTGGCATGCGTCAGCCATGCCTGATGCAGTGGTGCTCGCGCACTCGCGCGAGGAGGTGGCGGCGACCCTGCGCTTCGCCAACGAGCGGGGCATCCCGGTAACTACGCGCGGTGCGGGCGTCGGTTACGTGGGTGGCTGCGTGCCGGTGCATGGGGGCATCGTGCTCTCGGTCCGACCGATGGACCGAATTCTTGAGATCAACCCCCGCGACGGGGTCGCCGTGGTCGAGCCGGGAGTGATTCTGGCAGATTTTCAGAAAGCCGTCCGAGAGATTGGTTGGTATTATCCGCCCGACCCGGCCAGCATGAAGGAGTGCTCAGTCGGGGGAACCATCGCCACGAACGCCGGGGGACCTCGTTGCGTGAAGTATGGAGTGACCCGCCACTACGTGCTCGGCCTTGAGGTCGTACTGCCAAATGGCGAGATTCTGGTCACGGGCGGACGCTGTCACAAAAACAAAACCGGCCTCGACCTCATCGGCATGTTTGTCGGATCGGAGGGACTACTCGGAGTGGTTACGCAAGCCACCTTGCGGCTTATACCTCATCCCGAAGCAAGGGCTATGCTGACGGCGACCTTTGCCACCTTCGAGGATGCCGCCCTAGCCGTCGAAGGCATCCTTGGCGGTGGCTGGCAGCCTTCGGGGCTGGAGATCACCGACGGCTTCACCCTGCAGGCGGCGAGGGATTATCTGGGGGCTGACGTGCTACCTCCGGGCGATGCGCACCTCATCGTCGAAATCGACGGGAGGCGGGACTCGATCCTACAAGACCTCAAGGCTCTGCGCGAACTCGTCGAGGGACTTCGGGCCGTCACCGTGACCGAGGCACCCGACGCCGCCTCCTGCGAAGCCGTCTGGGAACTGCGGCGGGCTTTCTCCTATTCGCTCCGCGCCACTGGCCTAACTAAGCTAAATGAAGATGTCGTGGTGCCTCGTTCGAAGCTGGTGGATCTGGTTCGTTTCGCCCGCGAACTGGAGCGCGAGACGGGCATTGCGGTGGCCTGCTTCGGACACGCCGGCGATGGCAACATCCATACCAATCTGATGGTCAAGGACTACGAGACCGATCCGAGGGCCCGCGCGGCCGCCGATGCCGCCTTGGATCGTTTGTTTCAATGGATCATCGCCCAGGACGGCAAGATCACCGGCGAACACGGTGTTGGCCTCGCGAAAAAACGGTGGTTCGCCGATGCCGTGACTCCCGCGGCCGCTGAGCTGCATCGCGGTCTTAAGCAGCTGCTCGATCCGCAAGGCATCTTGAATCCCGGCAAATTCATCGAATAGTATCCCTCCCCCATGTCCGACGAAGCCCCCACTGCCGAGGGGGTGGCCCGCGCCACCTCCGCTCTTACATTGACCCTCAACGAGGCCCGGGTCCTTGGTTGCCTCTTGGAAAAAGAAGCAACCACTCCCGACCAGTATCCGCTCTCGCCCAACAGCCTTTGGTCAGCTTGCAATCAATCGTCCAACCGCGATCCAGTCATGGACCTCGGAACCGATGAAGTGGAAGAAGCCCTCGAAGGTTTGCGCTACAAACAATTGGGATTCCTCGTCCACCAGGCCGGAGCCCGCGTTCCCAAGGCGAAGCACAACGTCGAGGAAAAATTCCCCTACCTCAACAAGGGCCAGCGAGCCCTGCTGTGTCTGCTCCTGCTTCGCGGAGCCCAGAGCGCCGCCGAGTTGCGCCAACGAACCGAGCGGATGCATGCCTTCGCCGATCTCGACCGGGTCACCGCCGCGCTGGAGGAAATGATCCACTACCAGCCGCAGCCACTCGTCCGCTTGATTCCCACCGGGGCGGGCCGTCGCGCCGTGACTTACCAGCAACTCCTCTGTGGTGAAGTCGATCCCACACCGGTGCATTCGGGCGGCAGCCCCCTTGCCGCTGCCTCTGCCGCCATCCCGGTCGCGACCTGGCGTGATGAGATGAGCGAAGAAATCGCCGGTCTTCGCAACGAGATCGCCGACCTCCGCGAAGAAATCGGCGCACTGAAATCCGCGTTGGGAGTGTGAGGGAGGAGACGGTCCGTCAGCCGTCACTCCTCGACCAGCGCATACTCCTCCAGGATGCTGCGCGAGACATAACGCAACGCTGCTTCCGAAGTGGCCTCCAGCACGATGGGGCAAGCAAACCCGGCGTCGAGCGCCTCCTTCCAACGTCCGGCACAGACGCACCACCGGTCGCCGGGAGCAAGGCCGGGAAATCCGTAAGCCGGGACGGGAGTGCTGAGATCATTGCCACTGGAGCAACTGTAGGCGAGAAATTCGGCGGTTACTTCACAGCACACCGCATGGCATCCGTGATCGTCCGGCCCGACCGCGCAATGACCATCCCGATAAAACCCGGTGAGAGGCTCGATGCTGCAGGGAATCAGGGGGCCGCCGAGGACATTGCGGTTTTCAGGTGCGCTCATGGCCGGCACAGTGCCCCGCCTTGCGAGGATGTGCCAGTTTCTTTTGCGCCAATGAGTGGATTCCGGTTCCCCCTCCGACCCGAACCGCACTGTTCCCGATCGGGCAATTCAAAGGGGTGTGGTGCCTGAGCAAACCCTGTCAACTCGCCACATTCGTAGCACTTCAGTCTTGAACCTTCGCCGCCAAAATCTGCTCCAGCACATAGGGAAGAATCCCGCCCGCATTGTAGTAGTCAACTTCAGCAGGCGTATCCAACCGCACCTTGAGCGGAATCGAAATCGTCTCGCCGCCACCGAGATGCGCCACGAGGGTCGCGGTCTGCATGGGCTTGAGCTCTCCGGCGACGCCAATAATATCGAAGGTGGCGTCGGCGAGGTAGGTAACTTTCTCGTAATCATCCTGATCGACGAAATTCAGCGGAAGCACGCCCATGCCGATCAGGTTTGACCGGTGAATCCGCTCAAACGACTTCGTGACCACGGCGCTGACGCCGAGCAGTCGGGTCCCTTTGGCAGCCCAGTCGCGTGAAGAACCCATCCCGTAGTCGGCTCCACCGATGATGATCAGCGAGGTTCCCTCGGCTTGGTAGGCCATTGACGCGTTGTAGATGAAAGTGGGCTTGGCTCCGGCAGAAGCTTCGATGGCGGTGTCGGGCGCGGCGACTTCGGAAGTGCCGAAATACTGCGTGTAGCCGCCCTCGATGCCGGGGCACATCAGGTTTTTGATACGAACGTTGGCAAAGGTGCCGCGCGTCATGACGCGGTCGTTGCCACGACGAGCGCCGTAGGAGTTGAACTCGGCTTTGTCCACGCCGTTGGCGATGAGATATTGACCGGCTGGAGAGGTGGCTTTGATCGATCCAGCAGGGGAAATGTGGTCAGTGGTGACCGAGTCGCCGAAGATGCCGAGCGGGCGAGCGCCCACGATGTCCTCGCTGCCACCGACTTTGCTTTCGAAAAAGGGCGGTGACTGTACATAGGTCGATGCTTCGTCCCACTCGTAGGTCGCGCCGGTGCTGCCGCTGATCTCGCCCCATTTCGGATTGGCGGTATCAACGTTGCCGTAGAGTTTGGCATAAACCTCGGGCTTGAGGGCGGCGTCAAGTTCAGCGCGGATTTCCGCTTGGCTGGGCCAGACATCGGCGAGGAAGACGGGATCGCCATTGGTATCGTTGCCGAGCGGCTCGGTCGTGAGATCGATATCGACGCGTCCGGCAAGGGCGTAGGCGACGACGAGGGGCGGCGACATCAGGAAGTTCGCCCGGATCGAGCCGTGGACGCGGGCCTCGAAGTTGCGGTTGCCGGAAAGGACGGAGGCGCAGACGAGATCGCCCGCTTTGATGGCATCCTCGATGGCAGGGTGAAGCGGTCCGGAATTGCCGATGCAAGTGGTGCAGCCGTAGCCAACGGTCTCGAAGCCGAGTTGGTCGAGTTCTTTCTGCAGGCCGGTGCCCTCAAGGTAATCGGTCACGACGCGAGAGCCCGGTCCGAGGGACGTCTTCACAAATGGCGCGACGGTGAGCCCTTTGGCGTTGGCCTTTTTCGCCACGAGTCCGGCCGCGAGCATGACGCTGGGGTTGCTCGTATTCGTGCAACTGGTGATCGCGGCGATGAGGACGGAACCGTGTCGCAGTGAAGTATCTACGTCGATGGCGGTGATGATCTCCCCGGCGATGAGCGGATTCTCAAACTCGCCCGCAGGGGAATTGAGGTGAAGCGGGACAGTCACGCCGCGCTTGGTTGAGTCGAGTCCGAAGCCACCTTCACTCACCGGAGCAGTAAAGAGGCTGTTGAATTTCGATCCGAGCGCGGGCACGTCGATGCGATCCTGGGGACGCTTCGGACCAGCCACGGCAGGAACGATGGTGGAAAGGTCCAACTCAAGGAGATCGGTGTAGTCGCACTCGCCCTTATCGGGAATGCCAAAAAGCCCCTGAGCCTCATAATAGTTCTCCA
>Ga0163144_10003445_pt1 | contig 35998 bp, 34 predicted proteins | sample OliLak19BULKMAT1_FD_123175 | JGI IMG/M metagenome (GOLD analysis project Ga0163144, IMG submission 123175) | Freshwater microbial mat bacterial communities from Lake Vanda, McMurdo Dry Valleys, Antarctica - Oligotrophic Lake LV.19.BULKMAT1 | ecosystem: Environmental > Aquatic > Freshwater >...
AATGGTCCTGGGAGTGCCCTCCTTCAGTCTCGGGGCACACCGTTGGGTACACCAAAAGCCGCGACTGTATGGAACGCGATGCTACCCTCAGCGACAGTGGCTCTCAAGCGGGGGTACACCGGAAACAGTAGGACAGCCCCGTATCTGTTGGGCTTGCGGCGGGTAAGCGGTTGATTTTGGGAGGGAGGCTTTGGTGCCGACGCGCAGAATCGAACTGCGGACCTACTGATTACGAATCAGTTGCTCTACCAACTGAGCTACGTCGGCGTGTACACGATGGGGCCGCATGATAACCGAAAGTTCGCATCAGGCCAGCCCGTCGGCTAGGGTTCAGCGGTCGTGAAGGGGTCTGCTTCGAATCCGGATCACGACATCAACCCCTTCGACACAAGTGCCGGGCGGAGGGCTGGGGAGATGCTCGACTGGCAGCGCCTGCGCATCGACGTCGATCAGTTCGCCGAGGTCCGCGTTGTAGAAGTGGTAGTGCGGCTGAAGGTTGGAGTCGTAGAAGATTTTTGACGAATCCACGCGGACCTGCGTCAGCAGACCGCGCCCGGCGAGCAGGCCGAGCGTGTTGTAGACCGTCGCCTTCGACACCGGCCGGCCGCCTTGGCTGACCCGCGCGATGACCTGATCGGCCGAAAGGTGCATGTCGCCAGCCAAAAAAAGCGCCGCGATTTCAATTCTTTGCGGCGTCGGCTGAATGCCGTGCGCCTGCAGTTTGCGGGCAATTTCGTCGCTGGCGGCCGTCTGGCGCGCAGCATTGGGCATGTCTGACATGGGGCGTCAGTATACGCAGGCGCTGCACAGCGTCCAGACGCAATGCGATTTACTCGCATTCAGAAAGCGGCTTGTGAGGCCCGTCACAATTCGCCCGGAGCCGCCAGGCAGCCGCCATCCGCTTGTCGGTCAGGGCCTACCGCTCGTCGGTTTGCACCGTGAAGCGCACCGTGCCGCTGACCATACTTGCGTCCATGAAAAAGTCAGCCGGTTTCACGATCGTCGAATTGATGATCACCATTGTCGTACTCGGCATCGCCCTCGCATTTGCCGTGCCGAACATGCAGCAGGTCATCATGAGCAACAGGTTGACCTCCCAGCTCAACCTGCTGTCATCGAATCTTGCCCTCGCCCGCAACGAGGCCGTCAAACAGAACGACTTTGTCATTGTCTGTGCCACCACCGACGGTGAAAGCTGCGCCGATGCGGGCGAACCCTGGGAATCCGGGTGGATGGTGTTCGTCGACCGCAACCGCGATCTCACCCCGGACGATCTCGATGAAGACGCCTGTGCCGAAGGCGCCAGCGCCGCAGACGGCGACTGCCTGCTGCTCAACCAGGCCGCGTTGAGCGGGCCGAATGTGCTGACACCGGGCACCGGCATCCCCGTGCTGGTGGGCTATGACGGCAGCGGTGCCGTGTTCTGCGACGCCGACGCGGACGGCGAGCGCGACGAAGCCTGTGAGGCAGACGACACCTTCTTCACCCTCTGCGACCCGCGCGGCGCCGCGCACGCCCGCGCGCTGGGCCTCAGCAATACCGGGCGGGTGTCGATATTGAGCAAAGCGCCGAACGGCGACGCCCTGACGTGTGGAGCGTGAGCGTGAACAAATCCCCCTTCAAGTCCCAGGGCGGCTTCACGCTGCTCGAAGTCCTCATCGCGGTGGTCGTATTCGCTATTGGCCTGCTCGGCATCGCGGGCCTGCAGGTCGCGGGCATGCGTTTCACGCATGGCTCACAGTTGCGGGCGGTGGCCACGATGCAGGCGGAAAACATGGCGGAACGCATTCGTGCCAACCGGGCGGGGGCGCGTGACGGACACTACAACGTCACGGCTGCGATGCCGACGGCCTACCCCACCGACTGCGGCACAGAAGCATGCAGCCCGAGTGAACTCGCCACCTTCGACCTCGTCAGCTGGAATGCGGCGGGCGACGACGGGAGGCCGTCGGAATCCAATGCCGATACCCTCCCCGGCGGCGACGGCGTCGTGTGCATCGATTCAACGCCCGACGACGGCACTCCCGCCGACTGGGCCTGCGACGGCGAAGGCATCATCTATGCTGTCAAACTGGTGTGGGATGAGCGCACCGTCGGGGCGGATGATTTAGGTGAAGACGCAGACGGCAACGCCGCCGTTGCCGACCTCACGCAACAAGACCTGTTCGTGAGGGTAGTGCCATGATCTGTATTTGCGGAACGCTGGCCCTGCGCCTGGCTCATTTTCCCGGCCACCGCCAGCGCGGCATCACGCTGGTCGAAATGATGGTCGCGATGGTCGTCGGCCTGATTCTGCTCGTGGGTATCGTACAGCTGTTCGCCAGCAACAAGCAGGCTTATCGCATCCAGGAAGGAGCGAATGTCCTGAACGAAAACGCCCGCTACATCACCAACCAGATGCAGTTCGACCTGCGCATGGGCGATCACTGGGGTGGTGTCGAACGCGATGCAGTCGAAGTCATGTCCGACATCGACGCCATCACTGATGATTGCGGCGGCGACGCCGCCGCCCTCGATGTCGTCGGCATCTTCGGCATTGACGGCGAAGCCGATTCACCGCTCGACTGCGTGCCCGATGCGGACTACGTACCGAATTCGGACATCGTTGTGATCCGTTACGCGGAGCCCACGCGCCGCGCCTCAGGCACGCTGGAGGACGACCACATTTACGTCCGGACCGCGATCGGTCGCCGCGCCGTTATTTTCCAGGGTGGAAACCTGGCCGACCTGGATGCCGACCTCGCGCCAACCGACGCGGATGCGGCCACGGTCGAGGAAGAAGTGCCAGAACTTGCCACCTTCGAATTCCGGACGGTGATCTACTTTCTGCGCCGCTGTGCCTCGCAGGACCTCGGCACGCCAGGTGTCTGCGACGCAGCCGACGACGCAAGCCCGACCCTTGCACGGCTGAGCCTGCAGGGCACGGCGCTCGTCGCACAGGACGTCGTTGCCGGTGTCGAGCAGATGCAGCTCGCCTACGGTGTCGACACGGACGGCGACCGCGCGCCCGACTATCACTCGAGCGCCGAGGATGTGACCGCCGAGGATGACTGGGACAAGGTCGTGGATGTGCGCCTCAGCCTGCTGATCCGCAACAACGAGATTGACGTCACGGCCAGCACCGCCGCCCAGAGCTTCGAACTGTACGGCGGCGCCGCCGGTGAAGGTGTCGAATACGAAGTCCCGGAAGATGACCGGCGTTATCGCCGCAAGATCTTCAATTCGTCGATTCAAGTCCGCAACATGATCCGAGGTTGAGGTGATGACCCGCTATACCCAGATGCAGGCTCGTCAGCGCGGCCTCGCCCTCATCGTGGCGATGGTGCTGCTGCTCGTGATGACCATGGTCGCCGTGATTGCGATGCGCTCGACGACGCTCGACCTCAAGATGACGGCCAATACCACGCAGTCGCGGCGCGCATTCCAGACCTCCGACGGCACGCGCGATGCCGTGACGCCGGTACTCGCCTCGCACGTGTTCTATCACGGCTGGCCGGAGGCCATCGGCGGCTCGGTGGCCGCCAGTGCGGATTTCGAGCTGCCGGATGAAATCGAGATCGTGGATGCCGAGGCCCGCTACGACACGGGGCAGAACGGTGAATTCAGTGAGCTCGCCACGCGCGAAAAGGACGTGCAGTTTCGCGACGACGTCGAAGACAACGACACTTTCGAATCGGCCGACGTCTACGGCGACATCTGGGTCACGCGCATTGGGGTGCAGCCCGCACCCGGCATGAACCTGGTTTCCAACTCGGCGGACCAGGGCGCAGGCGGCGGGGCGGCTAACAAGTACATTCTGTTCGATCTGCGCGCCGCCGGCCGAGCACTTGGCAATGCCAGGTCACTGACCGGTTCGGACTACCGCGCGCTTTCACGTTGATTCAACGCGCATCAGGCAAGTATCAGGCAAACAGGACGACTGGAGTCATCCGGCTATGAAGATATTCAAATCCATCGGGAAATTTTGTCACGGGCTTGCGCTGAGCGTGAGCTTTCTGCCCGCCATCTGGTCGGCCAGCGTGCAGGCGAATCTGTCCGGCGCGGACATGGGCACCTTTACGGCCACGCCCATCCTGACCGTCGAGTCGGTGCCACCGTTGGTGATGATCGCGATGTCGATGGATCACCAGTACTTCATTAAGGCCTACAACGACTACACCGACCTCGACAAGGACGGCACGGTCGAGCGGACTTACGCGGACCAGTTCGAGTACTACGGCTACTTCCACGCCGACATGTGTTACGGGTACAACACGTCCGATCAGGTCTTCGAGCCGGCCGGGCTCGTCGATACGCCACGTGAAGGCGAAAGCGACACGACCTACGACCACTACTGCACGGACGAGGCCGCTACCTGGAGCGGCAACTTCCTGAACTGGGCGCTGATGACGCGCATGGACGTCGTGCGCAAGATTCTCTACGGCGGCCTGCGCTCGACCGACAACGCCAACAAGACTGTGCTCGAACGTGCCTATCTCCCGGGCGATGCTCACAGCTTCGCGAAGTACTACAACGGCGCCGACCTGGCCGCCCTGACGCCCCACGATACCGTGCGCACCGACACCACCAACGGCGGTGACAGCGACAGCATCGACGACACCGACGAAGGCGTCACGATCTGCAGCATCACCCAGGCCACTGCCGGCAACAGTTCGCAGACCACCACCGTGCCGCCGATGATGCGCGTCGCCTCCGGCAACCGATCGCTGTGGGCCGCGAACGAACGCCGCCAGTGCTCGTGGGCGGATGAATTCGGGAACAACGCCAACAGCAACAATGCCGCAATCTCGGGTATCGCCGCGAGTGCCAGTGATCCGCCGAATGCGGCGATTCTGGCAGCGTCGGGCGCGGTCCGGCACTTTAATGTCCGGGTGGAAGTCTGCGACCCGGACCACACCGCCCCGCAGAACCTCGAGAACTGCACGGCCTATGGCGAGAATCTGAAGCCCGAAGGCCTGCTGCAGAAGTACGGCCTCGACGGCCAGATGCAGTTCGCGCTCGTCACGGGCAGCCCGGCCGACAACCTGTCCGGCGGCCGCCTGCGCAAGCGCATGTCGACGATGAACGACGAAATCGATACGTCCGACGGCACGTTCGAGACCCTGTCGTCATCGACTCCGGGCATCATCAAGTTCCTGAACGTCATCCGGATCTTTGGCTACGGCTACGGTGACGGCACCTATCTCGGCGGCGGCGACGGCGGCAGCGAGAACTGCACCTTCCAGCTGACCGACATCGCGACCGAAGGCAAGTGCGCGAGCTGGGGCAACCCGATGTCCGAGATCTATCTCGAAGCCCTGCGCTACTTTGCATCGTCAACGCGCTCACCGACGGCAGCCTTCAACAATGGTGGCCTGGATACCGCTTATATTCCCGGCCTGCTCACCGATACAGACTGGACGCGCCCCGTCACCGAGGACAATTCCTGCGCGGCCCTGAACGCGATCATCTTCAATGCGAGCGTCAGCTCCTATGATGACAACGCAACCGACCCGGATTTCACGTCGACGACTGCCGCCGCGCTGACCAAGACGATCGGATCTGCTGCGGGAGAAGCCCTCGAAGGCAGCAACTTCTTCGCCGGGCGCAGCGGCTCGGCAACGAATGAATTCTGTACCTCGAAAACGATCAACGGCAGCAATGGACTTGGTGATGTCTACGGCCTGTGCCCCGAGGCGCCGACCGTCCGCGGCTCCTATCACATGGCCGGCCTCGCGCACTACGCGCACACGGAAGACCTGCTGCCCAGCCTGCCTGAAACGCAGACCGTCAAGACTTTCGCCGTGTCGCTGGCGACGGCGTCGCCGGTCATCGAGATACCCGTTGGTAACGGCCACACGGTGCGCGTCCTGCCGGCCTATCGGCTGCGCAAGGGCGGCAACAACGTCAATGAAGCCTTGAACGACCCGACCAAGGACGGCGGCGGCGCGCTGGTCGACTTCAAGATCGTGCGGCCCCATCGGGAAGTCAGCGCCACCAGCAACGCCGTTGCCCAAACGGGCACCGGGGTGTTCAGCGGCCTCTTCTACGTAAACTGGGAAGACTCCGAACAGGGCGGCGACTACGACCAGGACATGTGGGGCATGATCGAGTATCGCCTCGACACCAACCTGAATGCCGGGCAGTTGCGCATCACCACCACCGCGGTCACCGAGTCGACCAGTATCGCCCAGCTGTTCGGCTTCATCACCAGCGGCACCACACAGGACGGCTTTCACGCCTATTCGGGTATCGAGGGCGCGAACTATACGGATGCGACAGGGGTGCCGGGCTGCGTCAACTGCCGACCGATCAGCGGCGACGGCGGCTCCACCGGCCAGTTCGGTGCGCGGTCGCATAACTTCACGGTCAGCACCGCCGTAGCGGCAGAGCTGCTCGAGTCGCCGCTCTACTATGCCGCCAAGTGGGGTGGCTTCGATGACGCGAACGATGACAAGCTGCCGTTCGATGTCGCTGCCGACCCGGCGGACAACACCGAATGGGATGCCGACGGCGACAGTGTGCCGGACACCTTCTTCTTCGTAACCGATCCGGGCGATCTCGAGTCGTCCCTGCGCGAAATCTTTGACACCATTCTCGAGCGCGTATCCTCCGGTACCGCGGCGGCGGTGGTGGCAAATGAACAGAAGGGCAACGGCGCCCTGTTCCAGGCCCTGTATGATCCGGAAAAGAATGACGGGGAAGGCAATTCCGCACGCTGGATCGGCACCTTGCATGCGCTGTTCGTCGACACCTTCGGCTTCATCCGCGAAGACGGCAATGCCAACGGCCGCATCGACGACTACGCAACGGACGCCATCATCAAGCTCGAATTCGACGAGACCGTCGACCCGAGCGAGCGTCGGACGAAAGTCGTGCGCTTCTATCCGATTGCGGACGATCCGGATACGACCGCACTCGAAGGCATGAACCCGGACAGCCCGAATCCGTCTGATCCGGCGCAGTTCACCAAGGCGGCACCGGCCGAGATTTTCGGCAGCGACGGTCTCAAAACCGTGTGGAATGCGCGCGAGCAACTGTCCGAACTCGACGAAACCACGATCGTCGATCAGCGCGACTATGACGCAGCTGCCAACGAAGGTCGCCACATCCTGACCTGGATGGACAACGACGGAAACAATGTCATCGGCAGTGGCGAAGTGGTCGATCTGATCTCGGACAATATCGACGCGAACAACTTCTATTGGCTCGACTCTGACACCGAAGCCCAAGCCGAAGATCTCGTCGACTGGGTGCGCGGCAGGGAAACGGGCCTTAATGGCCTGCGCAAGCGCTCCGTCGACTACGACGGCGATGAAGGCCCGCGTGATGTGGAAATCATGCGCCTGGGCGACATCATCCATTCGACACCGGTGTCGGTGGGCGCCCCGTTTTCATCTTACGACCAGTCCGCGCTGGATGAATCCTACGCCGAGTTCCGCGCGCAGTATCAGGAACGCCGCCAGGTGGTCTATGTCGGCGCGAACGACGGCATGATCCACGCCTTCAATGGCGGCTTCTTCGATGCGAACGCCCTGTCGTTCGAGCTGTCCCCGTCCGGCGAGGGCGGCGTCACCGAGCACCCGCTCGGCGCTGAGATCTGGGCCTATGTGCCGAAGAACCTGCTGCCCCATCTGCAGTGGACGGCGCGCCCCGATTACTCGCATGTCTATTACATGGATCTGCCGATGCGTGTGTTCGACGTCAAAATCTTCGATGACGACGAAACCCACCCGAACGGCTGGGGCACGATCCTCGTGGCCGGCATGCGCTTTGGCGGCGGCAACGACAACAACGGCATCAATGTCGATGTCGACGCCGACGGCGACGGCAGCAACGATCTGAAGACGAAGTCGGCCTATGTCATCCTCGACATCACCAATCCGGAACTGCCGCCGCAGGTCATCGCCGAAATATCGCCGCCCAATGCGCAGTTCACAACGTCGGTGCCTCAGGTCGTCGGCTTCGGCACGCGCTCCGGCCAGTCCGGGCCGAACAAGTGGTATATCGCCTTCGGCAGCGGCCCGACCAACCTCAATAACGCGACTTATGAGTCCTACGGCGATCCGCTGCAGAACGCGAACGTCTTCGTCTACGACCTCGAGTTGCTGCTGACGGCAACCGACGACGAGACGGCGCTGATCAGGACCTTCGACATGCCGGAGCAAGACTCCTTCATCGGCGATATTGCGAGCACGGACTTCGACATCGACATGAAGGACGAGGTGCTGTACTTCGGCACCGTCGGCGCACCGGTCGGCGCGGAAGACGATCCGGAGGATGTCGTGCAGGGCAGCCTGTACCGGATCATGCTGAATGAGAACACCGATCCGAACAGCTGGGGCGACCCGACCAAGATCCTGGCGGATCTGAATCAGCCGTTCGTCACCCAGCCGGCCGTGACGATCGACCGCAGGCTCCGTCGCTGGGTGGTAGCGGCCAGCGGCCGGCTGTTCGTCAATGACGACAAGCTGACTGAAAACCAACAGAGTGCCTATGGCATCATCGATCCCGAGTTCAGTGGCGCAGACGTGCCGAGCGAAGTCGCCGATCTCATCGACGTATCGACCGCCCAGGTCTTCAGCAACGACACGGTCGAGGGCGTGAGCCTGCCGACGGATGCGGACAGCGACGCCAGTGGTGCGCTGAGCACCAAGGAACTGCGCGAAGCCGTGGCCGCTGCCGGCGGCTGGCGCAAGGACTTCGCGGTGAACGGCGTGCTGCCGGTCGATGCTGCGGCTGAAGAGGAAGACGATGTCGACGCAGACGCGGCCGTGAAGCCGGCCGAGCGTAGCGCAAGCCGTATCTCGCTGTTCGGTGGCATCATGTTCGGGTCCCTGTTCACGCCAAGCACGGATCTCTGCGGTGCGGACGGCAACAGCCGCCTGCTCGGTATCGACTTCAGCACCGGCGTGCCGCCCTCGTTCAGCGTCTTCCCGTGTGCGGACTGCGACGATCCGACGGTACCGATCCCGGAAAGCTTCGATCAGGGCGGTGGCTATTCGTCGAGTGCGAGCACGCACTTTGGCAATCAGACCATCGAGGGCAAGGTCACCATCATCACGCAGGACTCGCGCGGCGAACTCGAGTCGACCGAAGCCCAGACCGGCAGCGGCGACCCGGCGGCCGAAATCTCGTGGCGCGAGTTCCGCAACATCGAATCAGGCCTGGAGCGGGAAGCCGGTGAAGACGCAGAGTAAGGCAGGGACGACGGTGAAAGTGAAGGCGGTGAGCCGGGCGGTGGCTGACCCTCGTTGATTTCACCCCGCAGCCAGGGCCAGCACCCGGGCTGCGGTTCCTCCAGAGCAGTGTCAGCAACGACGACGGGAGATTCAGAGATGACGAAGCAGAGTTCCGACCTTCACGCAGGCAGCGCGCGCCACGCCAGTCAACGCGGCGTTACCCTGATAGAACTGATGATCGTCACCGTGATCGTGGGCATTCTTGCCTCGGTGGCCTATCCGAGCTATCAGCAGTACATCCTGCGCAGCAAACGCTCTGAGGGTAAGGCCATGCTGTTGGACATCGCTGCCAGGCAGGAGCGTTTTTTCTTCGACGAGAACAGCTATACAGATGATTTGACGGAGCTCGGATTTGCCAGCGCAGCGCCGCTGTCGGCCGAAGACAACTACGAGGCGTCGGTTGAAGCGGGAGAATCGGGCGATATTGCCACCAGCTACAAGCTTACCGTGACCCCGCAGTTCGGGGGCGGCGACGCTGAATGCGGCGCTCTCATCCTCGATTCGCGCGGCACCCAGACCAGCGCGAACGGCGCGCTCGAACGCTGCTGGCAATGAGCATGCAATCAGCCCGGCACGGAAGGAGATGGGCGGTGCTCACCGGCCTGCTGCTGGCCGCGTTCACAACGCTCGCGCCGGCTGAAATCTATCAGTGGAAAGACGAGCAAGGCAAAACCGTGTTTTCCGAGCGACCGCCCGCGGATGGCAAGGCCGCCGTGGTCAAACCGAAGTCGGGTAAAGCGAACAGCAATGCGCAAGAGAAGCTCCGCCAGGATCGCGAGCGCATCGTGCCTGCCGCTGCCGCTGCCGGACAGGCAGCCGGGAAGCAGGAGAAGCCTGGATTGACCCCAGAGCAGGAGGAGCAAAAGGCGCGCGCCTGCGAACAGGCACAACAGGCGCTCGCGCTACTGCAGCAGAATAATCGGCCGCGTTACGAGACGGAAGACGGCAAAGTCGCGCACATGTCGGAAGACATGCAGGCGGAGCGCATCGCCGACGCTGAGGACAAAGTCGGCAAGTACTGCGACTGACGCCGCGCGCCGGGCGCCGTTCGGGTCATTGCCAACCCGAAGCCCCGGGCGGCGGCACAGCGGCCAAGGGCCGGCCCAGACGCGCCGGCGGCCGCGTCACTGGATATGCGGGTGCACCGGCTCGCCGGCGCGCACCAATTCCTTCGGCAGGCTGAACACCACCTGCTCGATGATCCCGGGCACTTCATTCACCGCCTGGCCGCCCCAGGCCTTCAGCCGCGCCACCACCTGCTCGACCAGCACCTCGGGTGCAGACGCGCCGGCAGTGACGCCGACGCTGCGCTTGCCGATCAGCCAGGCGTGCTGGATTTCGTCCGCGTTGTCGATCAGATAGGCTGCGATGCCCTGCTTCTCGGCAATCTCTTTGAGCCGGGTGGAGTTCGAACTGGTCTGCGAACCGACGACGAGGATCAAATCGGCGTTCTTCAGCAGACCTTTGACGGCATCCTGCCGGTTCTGGGTGGCATAGCAGATGTCTTCCTTCTTGGGGCCGACAATCTTCGGGAAGCGTTTGCGCAGCGCGTCGATCACCACTGCGGTGTCGTCCATCGACAGTGTGGTCTGGGTGACGAAGGCCAGGAACTCCGGATCTTTGACTTCGAGCTTCCAGACATCTTCCACGGATTCCACCAGATACATGCCGCCGCGGCCATTGCGCGCGGTGTACTGGCCCACGGTGCCCTCCACTTCCGGATGTCCGGCATGGCCGATGAGGATGCACTCGCGCCCTTCCTGCTGGTAGTGGCCCACTTCCATATGAACTTTGGTCACCAGCGGGCAAATGGCATCGAACACGCGCAGCTTGCGACGCGCGGCTTCCAGGCGCACCGCCTTCGCAACCCCGTGCGCGCTGAAGATGACGGTGGCGTCATCGGGCACTTCATGGAGTTCGTCGACGAAGATGGCGCCCTTCTGGCGCAGGCCGTCCACGACGTACTTGTTGTGAACGACTTCATGGCGGACGTAGACCGGCGCGCCGAACAGTTCGAGCGCGCGCTCGACAATGCCGATGGCGCGGTCTACCCCTGCGCAGAAGCCGCGAGGATTGGCGAGATGAATTTCCATGGCACCGCTCGTGAGTCGTGTAGTGCCCTGATTATACGCAAGCCTATTCGACGTGGGCACCTGCTGTGGGCTCCCGTGAAGGACGAAACATGTCGATGATAATCATTGCGGCACCTACGGAAATAGCCGAATCCGCGATATTGAACGCGGGAAAGCAGCTCGTTTCGTAGCACAGCTGAACGAAATCGATTACATACCCGAGCAAGGCGCGATCCCAGCAGTTGCCGAGCGCGCCGCCGAGCACCATCGCCAGTGCCAGCGGCACCCAGCGCGCACCCGCGGTGGCCTGTCTGAGCATCAAGTAGATCCAGCCTGATACCCCGACGGCAATGCCGATGAAGACCCAGCGTTGCCAGCCGGAACCGTCGGCGAACATGCTGAAGGCGGCGCCAGTATTATGCAGCAGCGTGAAATTGAAACCCGGCAGCACCGCTAGCGGCACGCCGTAAGCGAGCGCCGCTGTCGCCAGGCTCTTGCTGGCCTGGTCGATGCCGACAACAGCGGCCGCCAGCAGCAGCCACGGCCAGGTGCGTACAGGCTGCATGGTCAGCCGGCGGCGAGCATGTGCTGCGCGGCGACACAGTCGAGCGCAATCTGCCGGCTCAGGGCTTCGAAGGTGGTGAACGGCAGATCATCGCGAATCTTCTCGACGAAATCGACTTGCAGATAGCGCCCGTAGACGTCGCGATCGAAATCGAACAGATGCACTTCGAGCACCGCGCGAGTGCCGTTGACAATCGGCCGGTAGCCCACATAGGCGATGGCCGGCAGTGCGGCATCATCGATGCCGCGCACGCGCGCGGCAAAGATGCCGTGCAACGGACTCGCGCTGCGATGAAGATCGATGTTGGCCGTGGCAAAGCCCATTTCGCGGCCTTTTTTCTGGCCATGGACCACGCGACCGGCAATGAAGTAGCGCCGCCCCAGCAAGGGCACGACGTCGCGCAGTTGACCGTCGCGCAACAGGGCTCTGATGTAAGTGCTGCTGACCCGCTCGCCGGCTTCAACGAAGGATTCCGCACGGTCGATCGAAAAGCCATGCTTTTCGGCGAAGCTCTGCAGCAGCAGAAAATCGCCGCTGCGGTGGCTGCCGAACTTGAAATCATCGCCGACGATGAGCCCGCGAATGTCGAGACCGTCGATCAGGCATTGGCGCACGAATTCGTCGGCCGGCCGCGACGCCATCTGTTGATCGAAGGGCAGCACCAGCAGTTGATCGACGCCGAGATCTGACAGCAGTTGCGCTTTTTCGCGCAGGCGCGTGAGCCGCGCCGGCGGGGCGGCACGCGCGAAATATTCGGCCGGCTGAGGTTCGAACAACACCACCGTCGACTTTGCCGCGCTGTCGCGGCCCTTGCCGAGGAGCGCGGCAATCACCGCCTGATGGCCACGGTGCACACCGTCAAAATTGCCTATCGTTGCCACACACCCGCGGTGCCGCGGTCGGATGTTGTGTTCACCTCTGATGATTTCCATCGACGATTCGGCCCTGGTGTCAGCGCGGTTCAGGTACAGGCGACAGCATTATAGCGGCGCGCGCGGTGGGGCCAAATGCGCCGGGCGCAGGCCGGCGAGCCACAGCGCGGCGGCGTAGACCACAGCGCCGGCGCCGATCAGGCCGGCGAGCGTCGCGGCGCGCTGCAAAGTACCGCGTGCCGTCCACAGCGCCTGCCCATCTACTGCCCACCACAGAAATGCGGCCATCGCAGCACAGGCGCCCACCACGCGCAGTGTGAATACGCCCCAGCCTGCTCCCGGCTGATACGCACCTGCACGCCGTAAGCCACGCAACAGCAATCCGGCATTCACGAAAGCCGCCATCGATGTCGCCAGTGCGAGGCCGGCGTGGGACAGCGGGCCAGCAAGCACCGCGCACAGCACGACATTCGTCAGCATCGCAATGATGCCGATCTTCACCGGCGTGCGCGTGTCCTGGCGCGCGTAGAACCCGGGCGCCAGCACTTTGACCATGATGAAACCCGTGAGTCCTGACGAGTATGCCATCAGCGCGTAGGCGCTCATCACCACGTCGCGTTCCGTGAATTCGCCGTACTGGAATAGCGTGGACAGAATCGGGCCGGCCAGCACCGCCAGGCCGACCGCCGAGGGCAGGGTCAGCGTCAACACCGCGCGCAGCGCCCAGTCGAGCGTCCCGGAGAAGCGGGCATGTTCCGCGCGGGCGTGTTGCTCCGCGAGATGCGGCAAGATCACCGTGCCGAGCGCAACCCCGAAGATGCCAAGCGGAAACTCCATCAGGCGATCGGCGTAGTACAGCCACGAAATGCTGCCCCGCTCGAGAAAGGACGCGATGAACGTGTCGACCAGAAAATTGATCTGGGCCACCGACACGCCGAAGACCGCCGGCCCCATCAGGGTGAGAATGCGTTTGACCCCCGGATGGCGCAGCCGCAGCGTCGGCCGCGGCAGCATGCCGATGCGCCAGGCGCCGACCAACTGAAAACCAAGCTGCAGGACGCCGCCGATGAGGACCGCCGCCGCCAGCGCGAACACGGGCTCTGCGAGCCGCGGCGCGAGCCACAGCGTGCAGCTGATGAAGGAAATGTTCAGCAATGCCGGCGTCAGCGCCGGTAGCGCGAACCTGCCATAGGTGTTCAGCACGCCGCTGACGAGGGCCGTCAGCGCAATGAACAACAGATAGGGAAAGGTCAGGCGCAACAGCGCTACGCTCAGGCCGAAGCGCGCTTCGTCGCCGACGAAGCCGGGCGCGAAGACCGTGATGATGACCGGTGCGGCGAGCACGCCGACAGCGGTCAGGCCGAGCAGCACGAGCGCCAGCGCGCTGAACACCGAGTCGACCAGTTGCCTGACCTCCGCTTGGTCAGAGGCCGTCCTGTGCGCCGCCAGCACCGGCACGAAGGCCTGCGAGAATGCGCCTTCGGCAAACAGGCGGCGGAACAGGTTCGGGATCTTGAAAGCGACGAAGAAGGCGTCCGAGGCCGCGGACGCGCCGAACATCGCGGCGATGGCCGAGTCGCGTACGAGGCCAAGGACGCGAGAAATCAGCGTCATCTGGCCGACCAGCGCAGTGGAACGTAGGAGACTCTTGGCACTCATCTCGTGGAATGCTGGTTGGCCGATCGCCCACCGCTGCGGTGGGCCGCCGCATTATAGCCACGGAAGAACGGAATTCTGGCCTTTCGCATTGACATCATGGTGCCGCAACGGCATATTCCGCCGTCTTTCATCAGCTCGACCGGAGCACCCCTTGGCCAATACTGCTCAAGCTCGCAAGCGCGCACGCCAGTCTCAGAAACATCGACTGCACAATGCCAGCCGCCGTTCCCTGCTGCGCACCCGCATCAAACAGGTTCTTAAAGCGATCGAAACCGGCGATCAAGCCGCTGCCCGGGCCGCCTATGCGCAGGCCGTGCCGATCATCGACCGCATGGTCAACACGGACCTCGTGCATCGAAACAAGGCAGACCGTCACAAATCCCGCCTGAATTCGCGCATCAAAGCCATGGCCTGAAGCCGGCAGGCTTCAGACCAGCGCCAGGTTGTCACGGTGGATGAGTTCGGGCTCCCTCAGGTAACCCAGCACCTCTTCCAGCCGTGAACTTGGCAACCCCTTGATGGCCGTAGCTTCCTGGGCGCTGTAATTCACGAGCCCGCGGGCCACCTCGTGGCCGTGCTCGTCAACGCAGGACACGAGTTCGCCTCTTTCGAAATCCCCCTCGATCCCCAGCACGCCGACTGGCAACAGACTCTTGCCCTGCTCGCGCAGCACCCGGCAGGCGCCCGCATCGAGCCGCAGACGACCGCGCACGTGCAGCGTACCTGCCAGCCAAAGTTTGCGTGCGGCGAGTTTGGTGGCGGGCGCTGCGAGCAGCGTGCCTACCCCGCGCCCGGCCGCGATATCCAGCAGGACGCCTGGCCGCCGCCCCCCGGCAATGACCGTCGAGGTCGCTGACCGCGCGGCCAGCCGCGCCGCCGTGACTTTCGTGCGCATCCCGCCGCGTCCCCAGGCCCCACCATCGCCGGCGATGTCGAGCAGGCGCGGGTCCACGGCCTGCGCGGCGCCGATCAGCGTGGCATCCGGATCGCTGCGCGGATCGGAGGTCATCAGACCATCCTGGTCGGTGAGAATCACGAGCAGATCGGCTTCGACGAGATTGCTCACCAGGCCCGCCAGCGTATCGTTATCGCCGAGTTTGATTTCTTCGGTTGCGACGGTGTCGTTCTCGTTGATCACGGGTATGACGCCAAGCTGGAGCAGGGTCCACAGGGTGCTGCGCGCATTGAGGTAGCGCTCGCGGTTCGCAATGTCTTCGTGCGTCAGCAGAATCTGGGCGGCCAGCAGGCCGCATTCCTTGAAGGCCAGTTCCCAGCTGCGCACGAGCCCCATCTGCCCGATGGCCGCGGCGGCCTGCAGCTGGTTCAGCGAATGCGGACGGACTTTCCAGCCCAGGCGCGCCGCGCCTTCGGCCACCGCCCCGGACGTGACGACGATCACATCGCGGCCCGCGCGACGCAGCTCAGCGAGTTGGCCGGCCCACTCGGCGATGGCTTCGGCATTGAGCCCTGCGCCTTCGCGCGTGGCCAAGGCACTGCCGATTTTGACTACCCAGCGGCGCGCTGCCGCCGCGGCCGCGCGCAGCTTGCGTTCCTCAGCGTCCATCCGCGCGTTGACCGGCTGCGGCTTCGCTTTGCTCACGCAGAATGTCTTTCAGCCGCGTGTCGACCGCCTGCATCAGCGCTTCGCACCCATCGCCGGTGGCCGCCGAAATCAGGTACACGGGGCCTTTCCATTTGAGCTTTTTGCGCATGTTCTTCTGGAGCTCGTCGCGACGTTCCGGGGGCAGCACGTCAGCTTTGTTCATCACCAGCCAGCGCTCGCGCTTAGCGAGTGACTTGTCGTACTTCGCGAGCTCGAGACTGATGGTTTTGAAATCAGTGACCGGATCACGTTCGGGATCGAGTTCGGACACGTCGAGCACGTGCAACAGCAGCTTGGTGCGGTCGACGTGACGCAGGAAGGTGAGCCCAAGGCCAGCGCCCTCGGCAGCGCCTTCGATAATGCCCGGAATGTCGGCAATCACGAAGCTGCGATCGGGGCCTAACGACACCACGCCCAGCACGGGGTGCAAGGTCGTGAATGGATAGTCGGCAATCTTCGGCCGGGCGGCCGACACGCGGCTGATCAGCGTCGACTTGCCCGCGTTGGGCATGCCCACGAGCCCGACATCGGCCAGCAGCTTGAGCTCGAGCCGCAGTTCACGCTTTTCGCCCGTCGTGCCTTTCGTGATCCGGCGTGGCGCGCGATTCGTGCTGCTCTTGAAGTTCGCGTTGCCGAGACCATGACGGCCGCCCTTCGCCACCAGCAGTTCGTCGCCGGGTACCAGCAGTTCCCCGATCAGTTCGCCGGAATCCTCGTCGTAGACCACCGTGCCGCAGGGCACCCGGACCCAGAGATCGTCGCCGGATTTTCCGATGCGATCGCGGCCGGCGCCCGGCTGGCCGTTGCCAGATTTGAAATGTCGCTTGAAGCGGAAGTCGATCAGGGTGTTCAGCTGACGATCGGTGCAAATCTGGATGCTGCCGCCGTCGCCGCCGTTGCCGCCGTCCGGGCCACCGAATTCGATGAACTTCTCGCGCCGGAAACTCAGACAGCCGTCACCGCCCTTGCCGGCGGCAACGTAGATTTTTGCTTGATCGACGAATTTCATCAGTCAGGTTCACCAATAAAAAACCCCGTCTTGGGACGGGGTCTCTGTGCGGCGCTTGCCTGCAGACTCAGGCGGGAACGACGCTCACGACCGGGTGGCGATTCGGGCCTTTGACCGCGAACAGGACCCGGCCTTCGGCGGTCGCGAACAGCGTGTGGTCGCGGCCGAGGCCGACATTGGCGCCGGCTTTATAGTGCGTGCCGCGCTGGCGGACGATGATGTTGCCGGAGATCACGATCTCACCGCCGAACTTCTTGACGCCGAGACGCTTCGAATGGGAGTCGCGCCCGTTACGTGTACTACCGCCTGCTTTCTTATGTGCCATAGCCTTTAAACTCCGACAATCTCGTTAATTTCGACCTTGGTGTAGTTCTGGCGGTGGCCCATCTGCTTGCGATAGTGCTTACGGCGCTTGAACTTGATGATCCGGACCTTCGGGCCCCGACCATTTTCCAGCACCGTCGCAAGGACCTTCGCGCCTTCGATGGTCGGTGTGCCGACCGTCACCTTGTCACCGGACTGCACGAGGAGCACGGTGGAGAACTCGACCGGCGCGCCGGCGTCAGCGGGGAGAGACTCGACCATCAGTTTGTCGCCAATGGCCACGCGGTACTGCTTGCCGCCGGTTTTAATCACTGCTTGCATGGGTTTTTCGACCAGTCGCTTGAGGGGTGCGGGCGCTACCGCCCACGGAGCCCGGTATAGTACGGAAACCTCGGAAATGACTCAAGCTTTTCACCGTACCTGGCGTGCCGGGGTGGCAAAAGCGGCCGCCTGTTGGCACAATTTGCACCCCTCCCTGCCGACCAGTTGAACCGCGATGCCTCCCGCAACTGCTGCACCCGCCGAATTAGGCATAGACGAGGTCCGGGCGCTGATCGCCGAAAACATGACGGAGGTCGACTCCCTCATCCACACGCGCCTGCGTTCTGACGTCGTGCTGATCAACCAGTTATCGCACTATGTCATTGGCAGCGGCGGCAAGCGCCTGCGCCCGGTGCTCGCCATTCTGAGCGCGCGGGCGCTCGGCTACAGCGGCAACCGGCACATCGACCTGGCCGTGATTGTCGAACTGATTCACACCGCCACCCTGCTCCACGATGACGTTGTCGATTCCTCTGGACTGCGGCGCGGCCGGGAAACGGCCAACCTTGTGTGGGGCAACGAGGCCAGCGTGCTGGTCGGTGATTTCCTCTATTCACGCGCCTTCCAGATGATGGTGGACCTCGGGCGCATGCGGGTGCTTGCAATTCTCGCCGACGCAACCAACACCATTGCCGAAGGGGAAGTGATGCAGCTCGTCAACTGCCACGATCCCGAGACCACCGAAGAGCGCTATCTGCACACCATCCGTTTCAAGACCGCGAAACTGTTCGAAGCCGCGGCCCAGCTTGGCGCCGTGATTGCAGAAGCAGGCCCCGAGCTCGAGGCGACGCTCGGCTGCTATGGCCGCCATCTCGGGACCGCCTTTCAGCTAGTGGATGATGCGCTCGACTACAGCGCAACCGACGAACAGCTCGGCAAGAACATCGGCGACGACCTCGCCGAAGGCAAGCCGACGCTCCCGTTGCTCTATGCGATGTGGCGCGGTTCGCCCGCGCAGGCGGCCATCATTCGTGAGGCCATTCTCGAGGGCGGACGCGAAAAGATAAAAGAAATCTCTGCCGCAATTGAATCGACGGGAGCCATCACTTACACTTTCGCCCTCGCTGAGGCGGAAGCGGCAAAAGCCCGCGCCGCACTGGCGAACGTTCCCCGCTCATCTTATCTCGATGCCTTGCAGGCTTTGACGAGATTTGCGGTCGAACGGCAATCGTAGCGCATGTCGGGGTGTAGCTCAGTCTGGTAGAGCACTGCCTTCGGGAGGCAGGGGTCGCAAGTTCAAATCCTGTCACCCCGACCAATTCACGCAACGATGTTCCTGAGGGGCAACGCGACGCCGGCGGCATAGAGGCCCCCGGCGTCACAGGGCGAGACAATCGAAACATCATCGATTCATGATTGCCGTAGCGCCCCCCTCCGCCGCCGACGAAACCTTTCAAATCGCAATCCTGCAGGGTGTTTCGCGCACATTTGCGTTGACCATCCCCGTGCTGCCAGTCGAGTTGTCCCGCGCCGTTGGCAACGCCTATCTGCTGTGCCGAATCGCTGACACCATCGAAGACGACGCCGGCCTCGACTGGGAAGCCAAGCGCCGCTACGCCGCGTGGTTTCTCGCCACCGTGGAAGGTGATGCAGACGCCGCGGCCTTTGCCGCCGAACTGGCGCCGCGGCTCGCCGATCACGCCACCGCCGCCGAACGCGAGTTGATTGCAAACACCGCAAGCGTCATCCGTATCACGCGCGCACTGGCCCCGAACCAGATCGGCGCGCTGGCACGCTGCGTGCGCGTGATGTCCGACGGCATGGTTCATTACCAGGGTCAGGAAACACTCGATGGTCTGCCCGATCAGCGCGCCATGGATCGCTACTGCTATTACGTAGCCGGGGTCGTTGGCGAGATGCTCACCGAACTGTTCTGCCATCACTGCCCGATGCTGCAGCCGCAGCGCGAACAGCTCCTGAAACTCGGCATTTCGTTCGGTCAGGGCCTGCAGATGACGAACATCCTCAAGGACATCTGGGAAGATCGCGCGCGCGGCGCGTGCTGGCTGCCCCGCGCCGAGTTCGACCCGCGCGGTATCGTGTTGAGCCGGCTGACGCCCGGCAGCGGCGGCGACGCATTTGTCGCCGGTCTGCGGCAACTGCTTGGCGTGGCGCATGGTCACCTGCGCAATGCACTCGAGTACACGCTGATGATTCCGCCGTCGGAGCCCGGGATCCGGAAGTTCTGCCTGTGGGCACTCGGCATGGCGGTGCTGACGCTGCGCCAGATCGAGCGCAAGCCCCATTTCGGTTCCGGGCAGGACGTCAAAATATCCCGCCGCAGCGTCAAGCTGACCATCCTCGCCACCACCGTCACGGCCCGCATGGACTGGGGGCTGCGCGCCCTGTTTGCCGCGGTGTCGACAGGGCTGCCGCAGGATATCGTCACGCCGACCGGCCCGACCTATATCGACGGCATGGAAACCCGGCACGGCACCTGAATGCGCGATTCCCCAACGCGAACCGCTGAGGCCCGGCGGATCGGTGTCGTGATCGCCCTCCCCGCCGAAGCCCGCACCCTGGATGCCGTTCTGACGCCTGCACTCGATATCGCCGTGACCGGTCCGGGGCCGCAGCGCGCCGCAGCGGGTGCCCGCCTGCTCGTCGAGCGCGGTGCCCGGGGCCTGTTGAGCTGGGGGACGTCCGGCGCGCTCGTTGTCGGCCTGCGGCCAGGCCAACTGCTGGTGGCGGACAGCGTGCGCGATCAGCAGGGCAACATTTTCCCCTGTGAGCGCGGCTGGCTGACCCTCGCCGGGCAGGCGCTCGCCGCACTCGACGCGCGGCCTGCGCGCTGCGTGACGACCGACCGGCCAGTGACGACACGCGGCGCCAAACAGCGTCTGGCCACCGACAGTGGCTGTAGCGCGGTGGACATGGAAGCGGCCGCGGTCGCCGCGGTCGCCGCGCTCGGCGGACTGCCGTTTCTCGCCATTCGCAGCATCGTCGATCCCGTCGCTAGTGATCTGCCGCGCAGCGTGCTGGCCGGGCTGAACGCCAGCGGTGGCACAAACGTGCTGGCGCTGCTTGGCAGCCTGCTGCGCCGGCCGTGGGAACTGGCCGCGCTGATCCGCCTGGCGCTGCACTTCGGCCGTGCACTCCGCGCCCTGCGTCACGCGGCGACCCTGCTCTCGCCCCTCTGGATGTCGCCTGTGGACCAAGCCGCGTGAACGTCGCCTCGCACAAACCCTACGACGCACGCCTCGCCGCGTGGCTCGTCGCGCCGCTGATCAACAGCCGCGTGACGCCGAATCATCTGACCTTCGTGCGCTTCATGGTCGGCGCCGCGGGCGCGGTGATGTTCGCACTCGGCGCGCACGCGAATGCGGCAGCGATGCTCGTGGTGGCCTCGAATTTCCTCGATCATACGGACGGCGAACTCGCGCGCATGAGCGGCAAGACGAGCCGCGTCGGGCATTACTTCGATTTCGCGTCGGATGTGCTGGTCACGGTCGGTATGTTCGTCGGCATGGGGCTCGGGCTCGTCGACCTGCTCGGGGCCAAAGCCGCGTGGATGGGTGCCAGCGCAGGGCTCGCTGTGGCGGGCATCTTTCATCTGCGCAATATCATCGAGCGCCGGCACGGCAAGTCCGCGACCCGACAGCCGCGCCTGGCCGGCTTCGAGGCCGAGGACGTGCTGTATCTGATGCCGCTCGTCACCCTGAGTGGCGCATTGCCCGGCTTTCTGCAGGCGGCGGCGATCGGCGCGCCGATCGCGTTCTGCATCGTGCTCGCGCAGTACATTGCGATCGGGCGTCAGGTACGCCGCGCATGACCGCGCTCGTGACGGGCGCTTCAGGCTTCGTCGGCAGCGCGGTCGTGCGCCAGTTGCTGGCGCGTGGCGACGCCGTGCGCGTGCTCGTGCGGCCGGCGAGCGATCGCAGTAACGTGCAGGGGCTTGCGGTGGAAGTCGTCGCGGGCGACCTGCGCGCGCCGGCCACCTTGGCCGCAGCCTGCGCGGGCTGTTCCGCGCTGTACCACGTGGCGGCTGATTACCGCCTGTGGACGCGCGATCCGCGCGAACTCTACGCGAGCAATGTCGACGGAACCCGCCATCTGATGCGCGCGGCGCTCCGCGCCGGCGTGCCGCGCATCGTTTACACCAGCAGCGTCGCGACGCTGGGGCTGCATGCGGACGGCAGTCCGTCGCACGAAGACAGCCCGGTCACGATCGACAACATGATTGGCCACTACAAACGCTCGAAGTTTCTCGCCGAGCGGGTCGTCGATGAACTGGTCGCCCGCGAAAGCCTGCCGGCGGTGATCGTGAATCCGTCGACGCCGATCGGGCCGCACGACGTCAAGCCAACCCCGACGGGCCGGATGATTCGCGACGCGGCGGCCGGCAAAATTCCGGCGTATGTGGATACGGGCCTGAACATCGTGCATGTCGAAGACGTCGCGCGCGGGCATCTGCTGGCCTTCGACGTCGGTCGGGTTGGCCGGCGTTACATTCTCGGCGGCGAGGACATGGCGCTGCGCGACATCCTCGCGGCGATTGCGCAGCTGGTCGGCCGCCGGCCACCGACGATCCGTGTGCCGCGTCCCGTGCTGTATCCGGTGGCCATGGTGGCCGAAGCCTGGGCCTGGGCCACACACGGCGCAGAACCGCAGGTCACGCTTGATGGCTTGCGCATGTCGCGCAAGAAAATGTTCTTCGACTCCGCGCGCGCTCAGCAGGAACTCGGCTATGCGGCACGGCCGGCACTGGCTGCCATTGCGGACGCTGTCCGCTGGTTCCAACGCGCGCTCTGAGCGTCAGGCCTCGCGTGCGCTGTCAGCCGTGCCGGCGCGCACGGCCGCGCCTGCTACCGAATACAAGGACGCGAGCCCCAGGCTCAGCGCAATCCACACCAGTTCGCGCGCGCGGCGCACCAGCGCCACGGACAGGCCCAGCCCGGGCTGACCGGTCAACGCGCCGCAGGTCAGCATCAGTGCTTCGTCCTGACTGCCGATGGCAGCCGGGATGAAGAAGATCGCGGTGCGCACGAGTTGCGTCATCGACTCGATGATCCACGCATCGGCGAGGCTTATCGGGCGACCAATCAGCTGGAAGGTCAGCTAGATTTCGGCGACTCCGAGCAGCCAGTTCACCATGCCGAACAGCGTCGACAGCACCAGTTCCCGGCGCTGCGCCGCATAGCAGCCGGCAAAAATGAGATCTATGTCCTGCAGGGCCCGTAACGCACCCGACAGCCGCGCACCCGACAGCCGCGCACCGAGGCACGTGCGACCGAGCCTCGTCGCCGCGAAGGTCGACAGCTTCCAGTGCTGCATCAGGAAGAACCCGATCATGAACACGGTCAGCAGCGCGAGGCTGGCGCCCGCCAGTGCCTGATGCGTCGAGGACAGATCCTCGCGCAACATCACCAGCACGCAGCCCACGCCGACCAACAGCACGAGGCCGACCATGCTGGTCGTCTTCGCCAGCACCAGGGAGGCGCCGGCATCGCGATAGCCAATACCATGACGGCGCTTCAGCAGCCAGGCCTTGACGGGCTCCCCGCCCATTGAGGCCATCGGCGTGATGTTGTTGTAGGCCTCGCCGATCATCCGGATGCCGTACAAACGCGTGGTCCAGCCGAGGCCCCGGCCGGCCGCTGGCAAGGTCTGCTGCCAGCTCGCGACATCGATGGCAAAGGTCAGCCCATCGAGCCCAAGGATTGCCAGCATGCCGCCCACGCCCACCAGGCGACTCTGGGCCACGATGGGCGCCAGATCGGTCTGGCGCAGCAGTAGCCAGAGCAGGCCGGCGCCCAACAGCAAAAAGGCGAACTTCGCGAGCTTCATCGAGCGCTATCTGGCTGCAGGCCGATGGGGTGAAGAGGGTCTCGCGGGGCATGGCAACCGGGCCTGTCCCGCGGCGGCAAGTCGCGGCGGGGCAAATGATCGCACAGCCCCGGAGGGGCTGCCAGCGAGCCGCTCAGGCGCTGACAGCGTTTTGGTTGCCGGACCTAAAACAGGGCGTTAATCTGCGAGCCGCAAAAAGATCGACCGGCCCTGCCCGCAGGGGGCCAATACACAAAATGCAGTGACCGCTATGGGGGCGGCACCTGCACCGGAACCGGGATTGTTTCACTACGGCCATGCACGCGCGCAACGTCGTGGCCCTTGGCGTATACAGATGAACCAGCGACAGCATTTCTTTCCATCGGCAGAATTGGCCCAGGCCATCGGGCGTCACGATCTGGCGGCGCTGCAGCGTCAGTTCGTCAGTCAGCAGGAGTTCATCGCGCTCGAGGGCTTCATGCCCGCCGCCTGCCTCGGACAACTGCTCGGCGAGCTGCCGGCTCTAGCGCCGCGCATCCACCGCAATTTCATCCCGAAGCACAAGAAAGGCGGCAGCATCAGCCGCTTCACGCTGGACGAAGCCGCGCCGGCGTTCCAGGCATTCTATCGCTCGACGACGTTCATGGAGTTTGTCAGCGGCGTGGTCGGCAGCCCTTTGCTGTGCTGTCCCGAGCGCGATCCCCACAGCTACGCGCTTTACTACTACACCGAAGCCGGCGACCACATCGGCTACCACTACGACACCTCGTACTACCGCGGCCGCCGCTACACGATCCTCGTCGGGCTGGTCGACGAGTCCAGCTGCCGGCTCGAATGCCAGCTCTATCGCGACGATCCCCGGCGCGCGACGCAGACGGTCAGCATCGCGCTGAAACCCGGTATGCTGGTGGTCTTCAACGGTGACCGGCTCTATCACCGGGTGACGCCGCTCGGCGCACACGAGCGGCGGGTCGCCCTGACGCTCGAGTATGTGACGAGCACAAGGATGAACCCGTTGCGGCGCTTCGTTTCGAACGTGAAGGACGCCATTGCCTATTTTGGCTTCAAGCAGGTCTTCAAGGTTCGACGCCACTGATATGGATGCACTGATACTCGCCGCCGGGGTGGGCAATCGGCTCGGGGAACTCGGCGATCGCCCGAAATCGCTGCTCGAGTTCGGGGGGCACTCGCTGCTGGCGCGCCACCTCGATGCACTCGCGCGCATCGGTGTTGCCAGGCTGACCGTATGCGTCGGCTATCGCCATGAATTGCTCGCAGCAGAGATTGCGCGCCACGCGCAGATGCCAGTCGCGACCGTGCTCAATCCGGACTTCCGCGAAGGCAGCGTGCGCAGCCTGTGGACGGCGCGCGAGGCCCTGCGCAGCGGCGCCGAGGTGCTGCTGATGGACGCCGATGTGCTCTACGCGCCCGCGCTGCTGAAAACCCTCGCCGACAGCCGCCACGCCAACTGTTTTCTGCTCGATCGCGATTTGCCGCCGGGGGACGAACCGGTCAAGATCTGCGTGCGCGACGGGCGCATCGTCGAGTTCCGCAAGCGGCCGGATCCGGCGATTCCCCGGGACTTTGCCGGCGAATCGGTCGGCTTCTTCAAGTTCAGCCCGGGTGCCGCGGCCGAACTCGCCGCGACGACCGAACGCTACATCGCACAGCGGCGCCAGAGCGAAGCTTACGAGGAGGCCATCCGGGACCTGATTCTGGCCGACACCCAAGCCCTGGGCTTTGAGGACATCACGAGCACACCATGGATCGAAATCGATTTTCCGGACGACGTCCGCCGTGCACGCGAGGACATCCTGCCGCGTATCGCGCATGACTGAACGCAGCACCGGCGGCGCGGCCGCCCGCAAGACCACGCGCCTGCGGCACATGCTGCAGTCTCCGCCACTCGAATTCATCCTCGAAGCGCACAACGGCATCAGCGCCCGCATCGTCGAGGAAGCCGGATTCAAAGGGATCTGGGCCAGCGGGCTCGCGATCTCTGCGCAGTTCGGCGTGCGCGACAACAACGAAGCGAGCTGGACGCAGGTCGTCGACGTGCTCGAGTTCATGTCGGATGTCACCAGCATTCCCATCCTGCTCGACGGCGACACCGGCTACGGCAACTTCAACAACATGCGCCGGCTCGTGCGCAAGCTCGAGCAGCGCGACGTCGCCGGCGTCTGCATCGAAGACAAGATTTTCCCGAAGACCAACAGCTTCATTGGCGGCGAGCGGCAGCCGCTGGCCGACGTCAACGAATTCTGCGGCAAGATTGCCGCCGGCAAGGACAGCCAGCGGGACGACGACTTCTCGATCGTCGCGCGCGTCGAAGCGCTGATCGCCGGCTGGGACATCGCCGAAGCGCTGCGCCGCGCCGAGGCCTATCGCCTGGCCGGCGCGGACGCCATCCTGATTCACAGCAAGCTGTCGCGCCCCGACCAGATACTCGAGTTCGCGCGCGAGTGGGCCGACCGCGCGCCGCTCGTGATCGTGCCGACCAAGTACTACAGCACGCCGACCGAAGCCTTCCGCCGCGCCAGGATCAGCCTCGTGATCTGGGCCAATCACATGGTGCGCAGTGCCGTGTCTGCGATGCAGGCCACGGCCCGCAATATCTACGAAGCCGAATCGCTGGCCGACATCGAAGACCGGGTGGCCTCAGTCGATGAAATCTTCCGCCTGCAGGGCGCCGACGAACTCGAAGCAGCCGAAGAGCGCTATCTGTCGGGCCGGCGCGAGGAAACGAAAGCCATCGTGCTGGCGGCCTCGCGCGGCGAAGGCTTCGCGTCCCTGACCGACGATCGCCCGAAGGTGATGCTGCCGATTGCCGGCAAGCCGCTGCTGCGCCATCTGGTCGACAAGCTGAAGAAACGTGGCCTCGACGACATCACGGTCGTGGCCGGCTACAAGGCCGAAGCCATCGACGTGCAGGGCATCAAGCTGCTGGTCAACGACCAACACGCGTCTACCGGCGAACTCGCGTCGCTGGCCTGCGCGCGCGCCGCTTTTTCCGACGACATGGTGCTCATCTACGGTGACGTGCTGTTCCGCAGTTACATCCTGCGCGATCTGGTTGAAAGCGATGCCGCCGTCATGGTGGTGGTCGACTCGACCGAACCAACCGGCGGCAGCGGCGGCGATTTCGCGTATTGCGACGAAGCCGATGATCGCTCGACCTGGGGACAGGCCGTGCGTCTGCAACGCATCGCGGCCGCGTCCGTCGTCGATGGCCGTGCCGCCGAAGGTCGCTGGATTGGCATGGTGCGTTTCAAGGGCGAAGGTCAGGCCTGGCTGGAAGCAGCGCTCGACACGCTGAGCAAGCGCCCGGACTTCGCGCAGCTGGGCCTGCCCGAGTTGCTCAATCACCTCGTCGACGCCGGCAAGCCCGTGCACGTGTGGTATGTCCACGGCCACTGGCTCGATGTCAATTCGGTGCTGGATCTCGAACTTGCCGGCAACTTCGCCGCCGGCAGCCACTGAGGCGCGACATGATCAACGCGCAGGCATTTGTGGAGGCGGCGCGCGGCGCGGGCTATACGTGGTATGCAGGGGTACCCTGCTCCTTCCTGACCCCGTTCATCAACTACGTGATCGGGGACGACTCCCTCGTGTACCTGTCGTCAGCCAATGAAGGCGATGCCGTCGCGGCCGCCGCCGGTGCCCGCCTCGGCGGCAAGCGGGCCGTTGCAATGATGCAGAACTCCGGCCTCGGCAATGCCGTGAGTCCCCTGACCTCGCTGACCCACGTGTTCCGCATTCCGCTGCTAGTGATCTGCACGCACCGCGGCGCGCCCGGCGTGCAGGATGAACCGCAGCACGAACTGATGGGCCAGATCACCGGCCAGATGTTCGACACGATGCGCATTCCCTGGGAGAAATTTCCGGACCGTGCAGAGGACATCGGCGACTGCCTGGCGCGCGTCGAAGCCTACTGCTCGCGTGAGCAGCGCCCGTACGCGCTCGTGATGCAGAAAGGCGCGGTGGCGGCCCATCCCCTCAGCCATCGGCCTGCCCTGCCCCGGGCACCGGCCAGGCCGGTGCGCGGCGACCTGGCACGCGACGGTGACCGCCGGCCGTCGCGCGCGGCGGCGCTTGAGCGCGTGATTGCTGGCACGCCGCTGACCGAATCCGTGGTGATCGCCACCACCGGTTTCACTGGTCGCGAACTGTCCGCGCTCGCCGATCGCGCCAACCAGCTCTATATGGTCGGCTCGATGGGCTGCGCGTCCGCGCTCGGTCTCGGCCTGGCGCTGGCGCGGCCCGACCAGCACGTGGTGGTGGTCGACGGCGACGGCGCCGCCCTGATGCGCATGGGCAATATCGCTACGCTTGGCGCCTATGGTCCGCCGAACCTGTCGCATCTCGTGCTCGACAACGAAGCACACGATTCCACCGGTGCCCAGGCCACCGTCACGCGCACCGTGGACTTCGCTGCGATCGCGCACGCGGCCGGGTATGCCGACGCGCAGCGCGGCCGCCACGTGGAAGACCTCGACCACTTCCTCGCCCGCTCACGCGCCGACGGCGCCGGCCTGCTGCATCTCAAGATTCGCACCGGCGCGATCGACAGCCTGCCCCGCCCGACGCTACAACCGCCTGAAGTCGCGCAACGCCTGCAGGCTCATCTGGCGGTGCGAGCATGAATCTCGTCCTGCTGAACCCGGGCCCGGTGACGCTGAGCGCCCGCGTGCGTGCAGCGCTACTGCGGCCGGATCTGTGCCATCGTGAGCCCGAGTTCGCCACGCTGCAGTGTTCGATACGCACGCGGCTGCTCAGGGTCTATGACCTGAACCCCGCCGACTGGGCGGCGGTGCTGCTGACCGGCTCAGGCACCGCGGCGGTCGAAGCGATGATCACCAGCCTGGTGCCGCGCGGCGGTCGCTTGCTGATCGCCGAGAACGGCGTCTATGGCGAGCGCATCCGCACGATGGCCGAACGACACGGCATCGACGTGCTGACGGCACGCGCAGACTGGCAGGACACGATCGATTTCGCTCGCGTGCGCGCGTCGCTCGCGACCGACCGCGGCATCACTCACGTCGCCGCGGTCCACCATGAAACGACGACCGGCCGGCTCAACGATCTCGCACCACTGGCAGCGTTGTGCCGCGAGTTCAACGTAGACATGCTGCTCGATACCGTCAGCAGTTTCGGCGCGGAACAGCTCGATTTCGCGCAGTGGCCGATCGCCGCCTGTGCCGCGACCGCGAACAAATGTCTGCACGGCGTGCCGGGCACTTCCTTCGTCATCACGCGCCGCGACGCCCTCGCCGCCAGCGTTGCGAAACGCTCGCTGTACCTTGATCTGGCGGCCTACCTGACGCACCAGGACGGGGGCGGCACGCCGTTCACCCAGTCGGTGCAGACGTTCTACGCGCTCGATGAAGCGCTGGCTGAATTCTTCGACGAAGGTGGCTGGACAGCGCGTCAGGCGTGTTACCGCGAACGTCAGGCACGAATCCGCGACACCCTGGCGCAGCTGGGCGTCGAGCCGCTGCTCGACGCGGCGGATTCCTCGTGTGTCTTGCAGGCGTTCAGGCTGCCGCCCGGCCTCAGCTACGCGCAGTTGCATGACGGACTCAAGGCCCGTGGCTTCGTGATCTATGCCGGCCAGGGCAAACTGGCGGCCGGCATTTTCAGGATTTCGGCGATGGGGGCCATCACCGGGCAGGATCTCACGCGGCTGATAGCCGCGCTGGCGGCGGAAATCCGCCGCCCCTAGTCAGTCACAGGGCGCCTTCAGCTGACGCTCTTCAGGGAGCGTGCGCCCGTCGCGCGCTCCAGATGCGGCCGGATCGACGCCTCGATCAGCTCGGGTGTCAGGCCGGCTTCGCGCAGCATGTCCTCGCGTGCGCCATGCTGGATGAAGCGATCAGGCAGGCCCAGGTGCAGCACATGCGCCGCGAGCCCATGTTTGGCCAGCGTTTCGGTGACCGCACCCCCCGCACCGCCGACGATGGTGTTCTCGTCCAGCGTCACGAGCAGTTCATGCGACTGCGCGAGTTCGAGCACGAGCGCCTCATCAATCGGCTTGATGAACCGCATATTGACGACGGTCGCGTCGAGCTTGTCGCCTACTTCCTGCGCCAGTGGTACAAGGCTGCCGAACGCGAGCAAAGCCACGGTGCGCCCTTGGCGTTTAACTTCCGCCTTGCCGATCGGCAGCGCCTGCATGTCCTTCTCGAGCGCCACGCCCGGCCCGCCGCCGCGCGGGTAGCGCACGGCCGCCGGCCCTTCGTGCTGGAAGCCGGTGTAGAGCATCTGACGCAATTCGTTCTCGTCGGCCGGCGCCATCAGCACGATGTTCGGCAGACAGCGCAGGAACGAGACATCGAAGCTGCCGTTGTGGGTGGGGCCGTCGGCGCCGACGCAGCCCGCGCGGTCGAGCGCGAACAGCACCGGCAGATTCTGCGTGACGACATCGTGTACGACCTGATCGTAGCCGCGCTGCAGGAAGGTCGAGTAGATGGCGACCACCGGCTTCAGACCATCACAGGCCATGCCGGCGGCAACCGTCACCGCGTGCTGTTCGGCAATGGCGACATCGAAATAGCGATCTGGGTGTTCGCGCTCGAAGCGCACGAGCCCTGAGCCCTCGCGCATCGCCGGCGTGATGCCAATGAGACGCTTGTCGAGCTTCGCCATGTCGCACAGCCAGTCGCCGAAGATGTCGCTGTAGGTGTGCTTCGCGGGCTTCGCCGATGGCACGATGCCGACGGCCGGATCGAACGGCGAGACACCGTGATATTTGACCGGATCCGCTTCAGCCGGCGCATAACCCTTGCCCTTGCGGGTGATGATGTGCAGGAACTGCGGGCCGCTCAAGTCGCGCAGGTTGCGCAGCGTGGAGAGCAGCGTTGGCAGGTGATGTCCGTCAATGGGACCGATGTAGTTGAAACCGAATTCCTCGAACAAGGTACCGGGCATCACCAGCCCTTTTACATGTTCCTCGGCGCGGCGCGCCAGCTCCCACACATTCGGCATCTGCGACAGCACTTTCTTGCTGCCTTCGCGCACCGTGGTGTAGAGCTTGCCCGACAGCAGTTGCGCGAAACGGTTAGACAGCGCGCCGACGTTCGGCGAGATCGACATGTTGTTGTCGTTCAGTATGACCAGCAGATCCGCCCCGATGTCGCCCGCGTGGTTCAGTGCCTCGAACGCGAGACCGGCGGTGAGGCCGCCGTCGCCGATGACCGCCACGGCGCGACGCCGACTGCCGGTGTGGCGGGCGGCGATTGCCATGCCGAGCGCGGCGCTGATCGAGGTGCTCGAGTGGCCGACCCCGAAGGTGTCGTAGGGACTTTCTTCACGCTTCGGGAACGGCGCGAGGCCCTGGTATTGCCGGATGGTCCGCATCCGGTCGCGCCGGCCGGTCAGCATCTTGTGCGGGTAGGCCTGATGGCCGACATCCCACACGATACGATCTTCGGGCGTGTTGTACAGGTAGTGCAGCGCCACCGTGAGCTCCACGGTGCCCAGGCCGGCGGCGAAATGTCCGCCACTCTGGCTCACCGATTCGAGCATGTAGGCCCGGATTTCCCGCGCCAGCTGCTCCAGCGAAGATTCCGGGAGTTGTCGCAGGTCATGCGGTGAGTCGATCCGCGAGAGCAGCGGATACTGTCTTTGTTCGATCATGTCTGTTTCCGCGGCCAGCGAACCGGCGTAGCGCGAATGAGTAGATAGGGCGACGGATTATGGATTTCGAGCATGGGGCTTGCAAGCATCCCGCCCTTCCTGTTGTCAGGACAATATCGTACGATGCGCTGCCGGCATCATCTTCAATCCCTTGAAACAGAAGTGGTTTCCACTCGTACCCTGAGGACTCGCAACGCATGAGTGTTCCTTTTATCCAACAGTATCGCGTCGCCCGGTACATCATCGGCAACAAGCTGCGTGGCGTGCAGCGCTACCCGCTGGTCCTGATGCTCGAACCTCTGTTCCGCTGCAACCTGGCCTGCGCAGGCTGCGGCAAGATTGATTATCCGGACGAAATCCTCGACAAACGCCTAAGCTACGACGACTGCATGCGCGCGATCGATGAATGTGGCGCACCGGTCGTGTCGATCGCTGGCGGCGAGCCGCTGATCCACAAAGAAATGGCGCAGATCGCGCGCGGTTTCATCGAGCGCAAAAAATTCGTGTACCTGTGCACGAACGCCCTGCTCCTCGACAAAAAGATGGACGAATACACGCCATCCCCGTATCTGACGTTCTCCATCCACCTCGACGGCAGCAAGGAGCGTCACGATGCCTCCGTGTGCCGTGAAGGCGTGTACGAAAAATGCGCCCAGGTGATCCGCAAGGCGCGCGCCCGGGGCTTCCGCGTGACGGTGAACTGCACCCTGTTCCAGGGCGAAACCGCGCCAGAAATCGCGACCTTCATGGATGAAATGATGGCGCTGGACGTCGAAGCCGTGACTGTCGCGCCGGGCTACAGCTATGAGCGCGCCCCGCGCCAGGACGTGTTCCTGAAGCGCGGCTCGAGCAAACAGCTGTTCCGCGACCTGTTCAAACTGGGCGAAGGCCGCAAGTGGCGCTTCAACCAGTCTTCGCTATATCTGAATTTCCTCGCGGGCAACGAAACCTATCACTGCACCCCATGGGGCGCGGTGACGCGGAACGTGTTCGGCTGGCAGAAGCCGTGCTACCTCCTCGTAGGCGAAGGCTATGCATCGAATTTCAAGTCGCTGATCGAGGACACTGACTGGGACAAGTACGGGACCGGCGTGAATCCGAAGTGCGCGAACTGCATGATGCACTGCGGCTACGAGATGACGGCTGTTGAAGACACCTTTAAGCACCCGTTGAAGGCGGCACGCGTCGCCCTGTTCGGGCCGAAGACCGCTGGCCCGATGGCGCCTGAAGTGCCGTTCCTCTACGACGAGCCGGCGATCACCAGGCCGCAGTTGTCGGCCAGTCAGCCCCAGCCTGCAACGGCGAAAGCGGACAGCAAGCGCGTCGCCTGACGCGCCGCTGACGCCCGGCAGTTCCCGCCCCCGGCTCGCGAGGCTGCAGTTGCTTTGGTGGGTGCTAGTCGCGGCGCTGATCTGGGTTGCCATTCTGGCGCTGCCCTGGCGCCCGTGGGACACACGGGAGCAGATCGCCGCGCGGCAGACTGACGCCGCGCGCCCGGAACTGTCCCGCATCACCGCGCTGGTCCCGGCGCGCAACGAAGCCGCCTCCATTCCCGACACCCTACGCCGCCTCGGCGCGCAGGGGCCGCTTGCGCGCATCGTGCTGATCGACGACGAAAGCGATGATGGCACCGGTGATCTGGCGCGCGGCCTGCCCCTCGGCAATCTGACCGTGCTGAATGGCGAGCAGCCACCCGCGGGCTGGTCAGGGAAACTGTGGGCCCTGCACCAGGGACTGGCGCAGGTCAATACCGAATTCGTGCTGCTGCTGGACGCCGACATCGCCCTCGAGCCTGGCATCGTGGCTACGCTGGCCGCGAAGCTGGTCGACGAACAGCGTGATCTCGTGTCGGTGATGGCGACGCTGTCGATGCAGACCGGCTGGGAGAAACTGCTGATCCCTGCCTTCATCTACTTTTTCAAGATGCTCTACCCGTTTGCCCTGTCGAACTCGGACAACCGGTTCGTGGCCGCCGCGGCCGGCGGCTGCATCCTGCTTCGCACCGAGCGCTTGCGCGGCATCGGCGGTTTCGAGGCGCTGCGCGGGGCCCTGATTGACGACTGCACGCTTGCACGGGCCATCAAGCACGCCGGTGGCCGCATCTGGCTAGGCCTGTCGCGTGATGTCCGCGCTGCCCGCCCCTACGAATCCCTCGGCGCCATCTGGAACATGGTGGCCCGCACGGCCTACACCCAACTGCGCTATTCGATGACGCTGCTCGCGCTGTGCACCTGCCTGCTGTTGCTGGTGTTCGTGGTCCCCGTGCTGGGCCTGTTCGCTGACAGCGGCCGCGTGCGCCTGTTGGCCGTTGTCGCGCTGGCGTCGATGATCGCCAGCTATCTGCCGGTCTTGCGCTACTATGGCCGCCACCGGCTGTGGGGCTTGTGTTTGCCGCTCGCCGCCTCCATGTACGTCGCGATGACCTGGACATCGGCGCTACGCTATCTGTGCGGCGAGCGCTCCCGCTGGAAGAACCGCGTTTACGATCGCTAACCCTCAGCGTCGCGAGGCGCTTACAAGGAACAACCTCGATGAGATTACTGCCGAGACTGCTGTGCGCGCTGTGCCTGGCGCTACTGTGCGGGCTTGCCCCGGCGGCCACCGCCACCCCCACGGCCACCGTCGAGAAGCTGCATGCCACGCTGCTGTCATTGATGAAGGAGGCCGACAGCCTCAGGTATCAGGGGCGCTTCGAGCGCGTCGCGCCGGTCCTCGATCAGACCTTCAATTTCGAGACCATCGGGCGAGTCGTGACCGGTCGGTACTGGAAAGGCTTGGCGGCCGACAAGCGCAGCAGCTTTCTGGACACCTTCCGCAAGCTGAGCGCCGCCACCTACGCTGAGAACTTCGACGGCTACGGCGGTGAGGCCTTCAAGACCCTGGGCGAAGAAATCAAGAAGGGTGCCGCTCTCGTCCGCACGCAAATCGTCAAGTCCGACGGCAAAACTGTGTCGCTGAACTATGTGCTGAACCAGAGCGGCGCCGACTGGCGTGTCGTCAATGTGATCGCTGAAGGCGTTTCTGACCTGTCACTCAAGCGGTCCGAGTACGGGGCCGTTATAAGCAGGGAGGGTATCGACTCTCTTATTGCTAAACTCAACGCAAAAATTGCATCATATGCGGCGGCCAACCCGTGATTGGCCGTAACAGGAAAGCAGTTCTCAAGATGCGCGGATGCGCCAGCCAGCCGGGTAACAGCACCATGCCAAATGCCAAGATCACGCGGGGGCTGCTGGCCCTCGGCTGCGCCGCCCTCGTGTCGGGTTGTGCCAGTACCAGCGCCTCCAAGAACGACCCGAGCGACCCTTGGGAAGGCCCGAACCGGGCGTTCTACAATTTCAACGACGCGATCGATCGCAACTTCTTCACGCCGGTTGCCAAAGGCTATGTGAAGGTCACGCCGCAGCCGGTGCGCGCGGGTGTCACCAAGTTCTCCGACAACGTCGCTTACATCAACGTCATCGCCAACGATCTGCTGCAGGGCAAGCTCAGCGACTTCGCGTCCGATACCGGCCGCTTCGTCGTCAACAGCACGCTGGGCATCGGCGGCCTGTTCGACCCGGCCACGGGCATGGGCATGCCGGCCCACGACGAAGACCTCGGTCAGACCTTCGGCGTCTGGGGCGCCGGAGAAGGCCGCTACATGGTGCTGCCGATGGTGGGGCCGAGCTCCATCCGCGACGCGCCGGGCATAGCCACATCGCTGGCCCTGAACCCGCTGGCCTACCTGAACCCGGTGGTCACGATTCCGCTCGGCTTCGTGACTGCCGTGAATGCACGCGCCAATCTGCTCGAGGCCACTAACATCCGCGATCAGGCGGCGCTCGATCCCTACACCTTCGTGCGCGAAGCGTATCGCCAGCAGCGGGAGTTCAAGATCTTCGACGGCAATCCGCCGGCCGACGACATGGATGACTACATTGACAGCGCCGATGCCGAAAACACTGCCGACGATGCGGCGGTGCTTAAAGTCTACTGAGCCGCGCCCCGCGGGTTATCACTGCAACGCCCTCCTCGTGAGGGCGTTGTCGTTGATGGGCTGTGGGTCGCGTGATGGATCCGGGGCGCAGCATGGTAAAAACCACCGCTGCCCAAGGTTCGGGGCTGGCGCTGATGCCACCCCAGGCACGCGCTAACGCACTTCCGGGTGGCGTTGTGCCTGTGCCTCATCGAGGATTTCGAGCCAGTGCCTGACCGGGGTTGCGCTGGCCTGTTCGAGATGCAGCAGGCAGCCGATGTTGGACGTGGCAATGACCGCCGGGGTGCCCGCATTCAAATGGCCGAGCTTGCGGTCGCGGAGTTCGGCCGACAGCGCCGGCTGGAGGATGGAATAGGTGCCCGCAGATCCGCAGCACAGATGGCTCTCGGCCGGCGTCTGCACGGTACAGCCCATACCGCCCAGCAGCGCCTCCATGCGGCCGGTGCCTTTGAGCCCGTGCTGCAGCGAGCATGGCGCCTGCACGGCAACGGTCACGCCCGGCGCGCCCGCTGGCATCACGGGCAACTCGCCGATGAAATCGGTCGCATCGCGCACGCGAGCGGCCAGTGTCTGCGCGCGCTCAGCGTACTGCGGGTCATCGCGCAGCAGATGGCCATAGTCTTTCAGCATCGTCGAACAGCCGCTGGACGCGCAGAACACGCCGGCGGCGCCGGCGTCGAGGGCGGGCCACCAGGCTTCGATGTTGCGTCTTGCGCACGCACGGGCTTCGTCATGCGCGCCCAGGTGATAGGGCAAGGCGCCACAGCAACCTGCACCGGCAACCCGCTGCAGGGACTGACCGGCCCGATCGAGCACGCGCGCCGCCGCTGCGTTGATCGACGGCCGCGTGGCCTCCTGCACGCAGCCGTCCAGCGCCAGCCAGCGCGTGGCATGCCTGGCTGCGGGCCACGCACCGCCGGCCCGTGCCAGCGGGATCCGGCGGCGCAGTGCCGCTGGCAGCAACGGACGGAC
>Ga0163144_10003446_pt1 | contig 35995 bp, 28 predicted proteins | sample OliLak19BULKMAT1_FD_123175 | JGI IMG/M metagenome (GOLD analysis project Ga0163144, IMG submission 123175) | Freshwater microbial mat bacterial communities from Lake Vanda, McMurdo Dry Valleys, Antarctica - Oligotrophic Lake LV.19.BULKMAT1 | ecosystem: Environmental > Aquatic > Freshwater >...
GGACTACACAAGCGTGCTTCGCATCGCTGATTCCTGACAGGTGAGTGGCGGAGTACCGCCATTCACCTGCCAGGAATTCTGTCAAGAGAAGAAAAGGGGCGTGGCGACCAAGTGTGCTGGCCCAGCGACAAAGTGCGACTCGATGTCGGAATGGAACGTCAGTTCCGGTGAGGCTGGGCGTGGCGACGGAGTGTGCCGAGTTGCTCGGCATGGGAACTTCAGTTCCGAGGAAGCTGGGCGTGGTGACCAAGTGTGCTGGCCCAGCGACAAAGTGCGCTCGAGCGTCTGCCTAGGCTCCTCGTTTTGATGACGCGTGCCCGTTTCTGAGTCGAAAACAGAAGCACCCGTTGGACCCAGATTCGCTCAGCTATCTGAACTCTCGTGCGCATGCGAACTCAGGCTCTACAGCCATTCGCTCGATGAATGCGTGAGCGACTGCACGCTCGTCGGATACAAACTCTCGTCCCCCATGCCCCTCCTCGACGCCCTCCTCGCGCTACAACCGCTTCATGATCTGCCGCGCACCGGTTGGATTTTGCGCGGGATCAAGGACCCTGAATCTGTCGGCGATCACGTGTTGTCGACTGCATTTCTCGTGCTGACACTCGGTCCCCGTGTCGATCCGGCGATCGACGTCGAACGCGCGCTCGCCATGGCCGTGCTGCACGACGTACCCGAAGCACTCACGGGCGATCTACCGCGCAGCGCGTCCGAACTCTTGCCGAAAGGTGTCAAACACGCGGCCGAGGACCTCGCAGCATCTCGCTTGATTGCGCCGTTGTCAGGCCTCGCACTCGAACGATGGCAGGAGTACCGCGCTCAATCGACACGCGAAGCGCGGTTCGCACGCACATGCGATCGACTGCAACTGGGGCTGCGCTTGGTCGCGTACGTCCGCGCCGGTCACCGAGGGCTCGACGAGTTCCGCACCACAGTTGCCGAAGTCGACTGCACCGAATTCCCCGCCGCCACCGCTTTCAAATCCGAGATTTTGGCGGCCCTCTGAACTAGGCACGCGAACGGCGCTCCAGCGGTGTGTACCTTTTCGCCGTGACGGAGAGCCCCCGATCGTTTTGGCGTTGGACCGTCATCGTGCCGCTTGCGACGCTCGCTGCATTCGGTGTGGGCATCGTGATGAAGCGCGTGTCGCGACCGGTCGAGCGGCCACTCGACGTGACGCCTCCGCCGGAAGCACAACTGCCCGGCATCGTATTGCCGCCGCGCGCGCGAACATTGAGCGGCAGCGTCGTCACATCGGACGGTTCCGGCGTTGCCGACGCACTCGTCTCGACAATCGCGGCCGACGAACCGCATTGGACATACACCGATGCGGCGGGCGCCTTCGTGCTCGCCGGGCTCGGACGCGGACCGTGGACGATCACGGTGACTGCGACGGCGCACTTGCCGTTTTCGACGACGGTCGCCGACGACGCGACTGCAGCTGTGTTGAAGTTGCCGGACGCGCCGCGCACCTATCCGACGCTCGCGAAACGTGAGCTCGCGCCGCTCACGGGAAGCGTCAGCGCTCGCGCCGGAATCACACTCGCCGGCGCAGAATTGCTGCTCATGCCGACCGCGCCTTTGGAGACCATCGACGCACCCTACCCGCGTCGAGTTCAGTGTGATTCGAGCGGCAAATTCGAGCTCTCTGATCTGCAGCTCGGCGAGTACACGGTCGTCCTGTTGCCCGAGTGGGCGTCGAGCGGAACGTGGCCGGACCTGTCGCGCGCATCAGACGCACCGGCGCGCGTTTGGACGCATTCGAAGAACGGTGGCGGTGCGCTCTCCATCGATTGCATCGCCGGCGCCGTGCGTGGAATCGTGGCGGACGGCGAACAGAATCCGCTCGCCGGAGCGCTCGTCCTCGTCGCGAGCGAAGCGCAGAACGAGAACGTCTGGCCGCCGGTCACGGCCGACGCGAAGGGCATGTTCATGGTCGGCGATCTGCCACCGGGACGTTACGTCGTGTCGGTACGCGCGGGTTCGGGATCGCATCAACTGATCGCGACCGTGCGTGCGAAAGAAACGACTGATCTTGCTCTGCCACCTTTCGTCGTGGAGCGGCCGCGATGACGACAATCGCACCCGATCGATCGGATTTGTTCGCGCTCGTGCGCTGTCCGCGTTGTCGCGGCGAACTTGGATCCGTTGCAACGACGCTACGCTGTACCGCGTGCAGCGTCGACTATCCGCTCGTCGACGGTGTGCCAGTCCTGATCGACGAGAAGTCCAGCGTCTTCAAACACGCGGATTTCACGAGAAAAGGAGACACTTTCTTCGACAAGGAGCCGCTCCTGCGTCGCCTGATCTACGGCGCGCTTCCGGGTCTGAGCACGAATCGCGTCGCACCGTCGAACTACCGGAGGTTCGCAGCACTACTGAAGGAAACGTCGCCTCGTCCGCGCGTCCTGATTCTCGGTGGGAGCATCCTCGGCGAAGGCATGCAGGAGTTTCGCGCGCGCACGGACATCGATTTCGTCGACAGCGACGTCGCGTTCGGCCCGCTGACGAAGCTCGTGTGCGATGCGCACGACTTGCCCTTCGCAGACGCGAGCATCGACGGCGTGATCGCGCAAGCCGTGTTGGAACACGTCGCCGATCCCTATCGCGTCACGTCCGAGATCCACCGCGTACTGAAGCCGCGCGGGCTCGTGTACGCCGAGACGCCGTTCCTCCAGCCGGCACATTCGACGCCGTACGATTTCCATCGCTTCACCCACGTCGGCTATCGGCGCGTGTTCCGTGCGTTCGATTTGATCGAGATGGGTCCCGTCGGCGGACCGGGACAAGCGCTCGGTCACCAGTGGGAGAATTTCTTGTTGTCGTGGTTCACCGCGCGACCGATGCGCGCGGCGATGCTGATCGTCGCGCGACTGTCAGGGTTTTGGTGCAAGTACTTCGATCGCTTGTTGAACAGGCGACATCAGGCGATGCACGGGGCATTTGGATTGTTCGCACTGGCGCGGCGCGCGGACAGGGTACTCACTGATGGGGAGGTCGTGGAGGAGTGCCGCAAGTACGACTGACCCGGATACTGGTCCCCTTGGCTGGAGGTTCCTCAGCGGGGCGTCACCCGCCACTCGAAGAATTCCCGGGGGCTGAACTTCCGCTTCAACACGCCGAGCACCTGCGCCGAACTCACGTCTCGCGACTTGTTCGTGAAGCCGCGGATGTAGTTGCGGTACGCCACCCAGATCCACGCATGGAGCGTAAGCCGGTCACGCAACTTGCTAGCCCCCCAGGTTCGTCGCACGAGTCGCGACACCCCGTCTCGCAGCATCATCAGCGTGTGATTGATCGGGAACAGCGGGTTCTTCGATGATCGTTCAGCTGTCCCAGGATGCCTCGCGTGCGTGCAGGGAGTCTGAATCAGCTCCGCGACGAGCGTGCGGTAGCTCGATTTCTGATCGGACGAGATGACCACGTGTCGATCCGTCGGCAACACGTCGACCAGGATGCTCAGGCACCGTTTCACCGCCTCCCGCGAGCCCGAAAGACGCGGGCCTCCTTCCTCCTTCTCCAGTTCGAGAGCGCGCACTCGATCACGCTCTTTCAGGTTGCCGCGCGGTGGGAGCGGGGCGGTCTCCAAGTGCACGACGAAGCGACTTTTGAGCTCGATCAGCACCGGCATGGTCACGGGCTTGAGGCGTCGCGAATGCTCGTAGGTCTCGAGTTCGTCGAACTGGAAACTGCCCGGCAGCCCACCTGCTGCCTTCGTTCGCGTGAGAAGTTCCTTGTGAAAGTCACGCGCATGCGTCGCGAGCAGATGGATGCGTCTCGATACTGCTTTGCGATTGCAGCCGAAGATTCGCGCAGTCTGGCGATGTGTTATTTTCGAGACGAGCGCGTTGAAGATGTCGAAGGTCAGGCTCGGCTTGTGCAGTCGGTAGTCGACTCGAAAGGACTGAACGGAAAACGATCGGTTGCACGCGAGGCACAAGTAACGCTGCACGAGCCTGCCGTCGCAATGCCGCCGGAAGAAGCCGCGGTACTGCCAGGTGAAAGTTCCTCCTGGAACTGATGCGGCGCACTTGACGCGCGGACAGTGAGGTGGAACGAAAGCGTGAGTGCCCTTCGGAAAGGGTTGCTCGAGATCCATGGCGAATGCTCCGAACGAGGGGGTTGATCGACGAGCACGACAGGCCCGTCCATAGAACTCGACGTTCGGATCGCGGATCGGTTGCGGAAAAAATGCGATGAACCGCGCGGTCGCCTCCAGTCAAGGGGACCAGTATCCTCCGTTCAACATGAACCGGACCCTCGCTCTGTTCGTGGCCCTCGTCACTCTGGTCGCGCACACCCTCGCCATCCACAGCGACGTCGACGGCACGTTCGCATTCCCCTACGACCAGGCCTACGCGGGTTTCCGTCTGGCGCGTAACCTCGTCTTCGAAGGCCAAATGACCTGGAATCCAGGCATGTCGGCGTTCGAGAGCGCGCCTTCGATGTTGTGGGTGCTCGTGTGCGCGCTGGGCGAGCGCATCGTGCCTTGGTTGCACGTGTCGTTGAACACGTTCATTCAGACCATCGGCTTCGGTTGCATGCTGCTCGTCGTCGCTTACTCGGGGCGCTTTCGTTCTGACCGCATCGCGAGCCTACTCGCACCCGGGCTCCTCGCGACCAGCGGGTGCGTTGCGGCGGCGGCGGCGAACGGCATCGAGACGGCGCTCTTCACGTTGTTCGCATTGGCCGCGTTCCTCGCGCTCGAGCGCGGGTATCCGTGGCGGCTCGGCATCGCACTGTCCTTACTCGTGCTCACTCGACCGGACGGAATCGTGATCGGTTTCGCGCTATTCGCATTGCGCTTGTTCGGCAAACCGAACGACGACGAGGGCGAGCGACCGACCATTCCGCTCGGCGCTTTCGTGCTGCCGACGCTGGTCTTCGCGGTGACGCTCGTCGTCCGCTGGCGCATCACGGGTTTCGTGTTGCCTCCGATCGCGAGCGTCTACCTCGCGCCGCACGAAGGCCAATGGCAATCGGGCGTGCTCGACTTGCGCGATTTCATGCTCGAGTCGGTCAGCCCACTCTTGCTCGTCGTGCCGGCTTGGTACTTGGTGCGCGGATCGCTGTCGCGAACGGGAGCGCACGCCGTCTTCGTCGCGCTCGTCTGGACAGTGGCGATCGGAATGCGTGGCCGCGGACAATTGCCGCTGCACGAGTCGATGGTTCCGGCATTGCCGTTCGTCTTCCTCGGCGTGCAAGAAGGTTTGATCAACGCTCTCGACAGCATCTCGCGTTGGAAGCGCCGCGTCGCGATCGGCGCCGTCATCGTGTGTTCGACGGCGTCAGTGCTGGCGAGCATGTCGCCAGGTGACCTCGGCCCAATTCCTTTCGGGCGCATTCACCGCGCTTGGATGAAGCCGACGGAAACAGCGAAATTCGACGCAGAAATGCCTCTCGGACGCCTCGGGCTCGCCGACGAAATCGCGCGCACGGGTCGGCTCCGTCACGCTGGATTGTTCTTCCGCGACAAGGTCGAAGCGGGAGCGCGCATCCTGACTCCGTGGCCAGGCGCGATCGGATACTTGTCGCGTCAACCGGTGTACGACGTCCTCGGTCGCACCGATCCGCTCGAGCCGCTCGACCGTCCGCGCACATGGAGTCGCCGCGAGCGCGCCGACATCGTGGCGTTGCTTGCTGGAGAGTACGACTACATCGTTCCGCGTTCGCGACTCGCGCTCGAGCCGCTGACGAGAGCCCAAATGGCCAGCGAGTGGCTGGTCGGACTCGACGAACACCCGAGCGATCTCGAGCGACTCGCGCAGATCGACGCGGCCCTTGCGGCCTACGAGCTGATCACCGTCCCGATCCATGAATTCGTCCTGCGCGGCCAGCCCCGCGTCACGGCGCCGTTCCATCTGCTGCGGGCGCGGCGCTTGGACTTGGCGCCGCGTATCGAAATGCGCCAAGAGGGCGGCTTCTTTCGCGTCGTGCTCTTCCACAAGAGTCATCCGCAGCTCGCCGACTTGCACGTCTCGCTCGTAACCGCGGACGACCGCATCGTCAGCCTGCGTCCGACTTGCGAAGCGAGCGACTCTCCTGATGTCGACGCACGCACCGGCGTTCTGCTCTACGACACCGGCTCGCGCGGCGTCGAACTCGTGCGCGGCAGATTCCCAAAAGCGCCGGAAGGCACGACCTGGAAGGAGCTGCGCGCCGTGTTGCGCAATCCAGGATCGCGCGGCAACGATCCGTTCGCGCTCGTCAGCTCCGAATTGCGCACGCGGATCGAGTGAACTGCGTTCAGCGTTGACCGCGGTTCACTTGATGCCGTGATACTTGAGCTTGCGGTAGAGCGTGCTCTTACCGACGCCGAGCAATTTGGCGGCTGCGATCTTGTCGCCGTCGGATTCTTCGATCGCGCGCAGCAGGGCGCGCTTCTCGTAGTTGTCCAGGCTCAGCGGTTCGGCATCCAGCCCATCGCCCGAACGTGAACCGCTGGGTTGCGCCATGAACGGTCGCGGACGCAGTTCGATGCCGTGACCATCGTGGACCGCGTGAGTACCTTCGACACCGCGACCGTGCCCGCGCTTCGTCGGGATGATCTCGTCCGATCCGCCGCCGGCGTCTCGTAAGGCGCGCGGCATGTTCTCCGTGTGCAGCACCCCGTCGACCGCGAGCTCGCACGCTGCGTGAATGACGCCTTCGAGTTCGGCGACGCTGCCCGGCCAGTCGTGACGCCGCAACAAGTCGAACACTTCGTCGTCGATCGCGCGCACGCCGTGGACGCCGCCGAAGCGGTCGACGAAGTGTCGAGCGAGAACGTCGATGTCGTCGATGCGTTCGTTGAGCGATGGCACGCGCAATCCGTGCGCAGCGATGCGTTCGTAGAGTTCGCTTTGGAACGTCCCGCGCCGCACCAGGTCTTCCAAGGGCACGCTCGACGACGCGATCAGGCGCAGGTCGATGCGCTCGGCGCGTTGCGCTCCCTTGCGCTGCACGGAGCCCGAATCGATGAAGCGCAGGACGCGCGACTGCAATTCGGCAGGCAAATCACTGATGTTTTCGAGGAACAGCGTCCCGTCCTGCGCCATGTGGAAAGCGCCCGGACGATCGTGACTGCCGGTCGCAGTCGCTCCCTTGGCCGCACCGAACAATTCGACCTCGAGCGCGTCCGCCGACCGCGCCGAGCAACGCGCGTGCACGAAAGCGCCGCTGGCGTTGCCGCCGAAATGCAGGATGCGCGCCACTCGATCGAGCCCGGACGCGCGCTCACCGAAGAGCAACACCGGTTCTTGATGGCGTGCCGCAGCACGTACATGATTTTGCAGCGCGACGACCGCTGCACTCGTTCCGACGAGCGATTCGACGCGATAGACCTCGCGAGCGGCTTCGACCAGCGCGCCGAGTTCGCTGCGCGGAATGGTCGGTTCGGGCACCTTCAACAACTCGGAGGCGAGTCGGCGCTTGCCCGAATCTTGGAACATCACGACGCGCAAGAGGCTCTTCTCCTGCCCCGGCTGCACGAGCAGCGGGATGACCACCGCGTGCATCGAGCGCGGCAAGCGCCCTTTCTTCGGCGGCAGATCGAAGCGGAATCCTTCGCGCGGTTCGATGCGCGCGTCGCGAGCAAATGCTTCGAGCCCCGACGACGGCGCGAGATCGCCGAGGTGCATTCCCTCGAGTCGTCGACCGAGCAGCTCGCACGCGCCGCGATCGGCGAAGCGCACGGTGCCTTCCGAATCGACGACGACGACGCCGTCAGGGCGACCGGCCGCGATCTCGCGCAGCACGGCAGCGTGATCGCTGGCATCTCGGCTGGCGTCGTGATCGGCGGACCGCGGACGTTCCTCTGCATGCAATTTGCGCACGGTCTCGTGCAGCGAATGAACTTCGCGTGAGAGCTCTTCTAGGCGCTTTTTTCCGCGCAAATGCACGCGCAGCACCATGTCGAGCGCGGGCAAATCCGGTTTCGTCACGTACGCGTCGCAACCCGCTTCGAATGCGCGCGCCGGATCGTCGTGAGCCGTACCGGCGTCGTTGAAGAGCACGACCGGCACATGCGCGCGCTCCGGCATCCCCTTCAATCGTCGACACACCTCGTAACCGTCGACACCTTTGCCGAGGCGCGCTGCGACGAGGAAGGCGTCGTAACCTTGCGCGCGCGCTTCGACGAGTCCTTTGGCGCCGCTGTCGACGAGCACGGCTTCATGACCGTTCTCGACCAGACGGCTCTTCAGGATCAGTCGATGACCGGAGTCATCGTCGATCACGAGAATTCGACTCATGCGGAGGGGGGGGCGAGTGGAGTTCGTTGCGTTCGGGATCGCCGAGTTCGCGCTCCGTGCGCGCAGCGTTCCAAAAGCGGGAACGTCGCGGTGCGTTTCGAAACGTGCTCGACGCGCGCGACCCTAGCCATTCGCCGCGGGCTAAAGAAGTCTGTCTTCGCGACCCATTTTCGATCGCGCGTGTCGACGCGATGCAATTTCGTTCCGAGCCTTTTGCGACTTCGAAAAGTCTGCTGGCTCACCGGCTGCGACCAGCTCGGGATTGGTGGGCGATGAGGGATTCGAACCCCCGACCTCCTCCGTGTAAGGGAGGCACTCTAGCCACTGAGTTAATCGCCCGATGAAGGAACGCGGACGGGAACAAGGTATCCTGCCCGACCTTCGCCCACCACCGCGGTGCTCGCACGGTTTCCGCGCTCGAATCGACGTCTCCCGTCCAGAGAAATGACCCCCACCCCATGCGAATCGCCGTCGTCGGAACCGGCTATGTCGGACTCGTTGCAGGAACGTGCTTTGCCGAAAGTGGGAACAATGTCGTCTGCATCGACATCGACAAAGCCAAGGTCGAGGGTCTGAAGAAGGGCGTCGTTCCCATCTATGAACCAGGCCTCGAAGAGCTGTTGAAGCGCAACGTCCACGACGGACGCCTCTCGTTCACGACCGACTTCAAAGAGGGCATCGCGCGCGCTCAGGTCGTGTTCATCGCGGTCGGAACCCCGCCCGGCGAGGACGGCAGCGCGGATTTGAAGTACGTCTTGTCGGCCGCGCGCTCGATCGGCGACCACCTGACCGGGTACACGGTCGTCGTCGACAAATCGACGGTTCCGGTCGGAACGGCCGCCAAGGTCGCGGCGGCGATCCGCGAGCGCACACGGGTCGAATTCGACGTCGTCAGCAACCCCGAGTTCCTGAAGGAGGGGGCTGCCATCGACGATTTCCTGAAGCCGGACCGCGTCGTCATCGGGGCCAACAGCAAGCGCGCAGCGGAAGTCATGGACGAGCTGTACGCACCGTTCGTGCGCACAGGCAATCCGATCATCCAGATGGACATCGCCTCGGCCGAGCTCACGAAATATGCGGCCAACGCGATGCTCGCGACGCGCATTTCGTTCATGAACGAGATCGCCAACATCTGCACGCGCGTCGGCGCGAACATCGACGCGGTCAGGAAGGGCATCGGCTCGGACGCGCGCATCGGCTCGCGATTCTTGTTCGCGGGTGTGGGCTACGGCGGATCGTGCTTTCCGAAGGATGTCCAGGCTGTCGTGCGAACAGCCGGCGAGCACGGGTACGACTTCAAGATTCTGAAAGCGGTCGAGGCGGTCAACGAACTGCAGAAGAAGGTCTTGATCGACATGGTGCAGAAGCACTTCGGTCGGGATTTGAAGGGGAAGAGGTTGGCGGTGTGGGGCTTGTCGTTCAAACCGAACACGGACGACATGCGTGAAGCGCCGGCGATCGTCGTCATCGAGGGTTTGCTCGCTGCGGGCGCGCAGGTCGTCGCCTACGACCCCGAGGCGATGCACGAGTCGAAGAAGCGCTATCTGGGCGAGCGCATCGAGTACGCGGAAGTGCCGATGGCGGCACTCGAAGGTGCGGATGCGTTGGTGTTGGTGACGGAGTGGAATGAGTTCAGGCGGCCGGATTTCGAAGCGGTGAAGGCGGCGCTGAAGACGCCGGTCATTTTCGATGGGCGGAATGTGTATCCGCGGGCGACGCTCGAGAAGTTGGGGTTCACTTATTATGGGGTTGGGTGCTGAGGCCGTCGCGGCGAATTCGCCGCGACCAGCCAGCAGAGGATTCTGTGCCGGTCTCGTGTTGCGTGGCGTCGGTTGGATGCGTCCGCTCCGGTCAAGGCCCACATGGGGTTGGCATGCGGAGCAATCGACCGCTCTTGGCTGGAAGCGCCCGCAGTTGCGCGCCGTGATCGGTGCGGGGTGAAGCGCGCCGTGATCGGTGCGGGGGTGAAGCGCGCCGTGATCGGTGCGGGGGTGAAGCGCGCCGTGATCGGTGCGGGGTGAAGCGCGCCGCGATCGGTGCGGGGTGAAGCGCGCCGTGATCGGTGCGGGGTGAAGCGCCCGCAGTTCTGCGCCGTGATCGGGGCAGACTGAGTCGAACCCGCGCGCTTTGACAGCGTGAGATCGAGCCTTCACGCCAAGGCACCGCAGACTGCGGTTTGCTCTGTCGCCGGCGTTTTCGTGCGTTTCGCGCCGCGATTTCGCGCGGCATCGGTGCCGCGGCCTGCGGCCACGGCGGCGATGCGCGCGAGAATCGGCGGCGCGAAACGCGCGAAAACGGCGGCGGCAGAGCAAACGGGGAGGGGCAGGGAGGCTTGCACGCACGCCCCTCTACTTGCTGGCGTCGCCTTTCGGCGACGCTGCGGTTCGTGTCGCGACTTCGGTCGTCGGGACGGGCCGTCGCGGCGCCAAGGGCGGCGCGAAACGACAGGGCGGCCCGTCCCGACGACCGAAGTCGCGACACGAACCGCCCGATTGATGTCGTGGTGCTCGAGCAACCCACTGATCACACGCGTCCCGCCACCGAATCGGTGACACACCCGAACGCGCGCGACTTCGCGATCACTCGACATCCAATCCTCTACCTCAATTCCGAGCGCGAAGGAAACACTCCTCTGCTGCGCTCGAACTTTTTCGCTGTGCGCTCGTCGCGCCGACTCACTCCTTTTTCTTCTTCTCCTTCTTCGGCTTGTCGTCTGCGCGCTCCTCCGGCTCGCTCTTCACATCCGCCTTCTTGCGCTTCTCGATCGCGCGCGTGAGCTGGTCGATGCTGCGCATTGCCGCGAGTGAAGCGCGCACGCGCTCGCCGAGCTTCGTCTCCTCGCCGGAAACGTCCGCGAGAGCCTCGTTGCAGCGCTTGACGACCCCCGCAGCGCCCTCGAGATCGCCTGTCACGACAAGCATGGACGCGATTTCATCGAACGCATGGATGCGGTCGATCGGGTCGTCACCTTTGTCGGCGACTTTCTGCCACACGCGACGCGCATCGGCGAAGCGTTCGAGGTCGGCATACACGCGACCCGTCCACAGGAGCGCTTCGTCCTTCTGGCGCGCGCTCGCCGTGTCCTCGGACACGACGGCTTCGTACGCGGAAAGCGCGGGTTGTGAGTGCTTCGCGCGACGTTCGACGTGACCGATTTCGAGCATGGCTCGCACTCGGAAATCCGTGCCTGCACCGCGCTCGCGCGCCACGCCGAATTCGGCGAGAGCGCCGGTCAAGTCCTCCGCGGTGCGCAACAATTCGCCCGCGCGGAATGCGGCTTCCGAGCACAGCGCCGCTTCGCTCGCGAAGTACTCGCGCACGGCACGGTACGCGGCGACGGCGTCGACTCGCGCTCGATCGCGCGCCTCCCCTTCCATCCCGCGCAGCGCTTTTTTCAGCGACGTCGCGTGTTCGAACTGCTCCTTCGCGGTTTCGAACTTCTGCGTCTTCACCGTTTCCGAGCACATGACGCGCGCATTCGACACCGACGCGTGCGCCGGCATCGTCATCACGCACAACGCGATGAGCCCCGCCGTCGCCATTGCGACCAGCGACTGAATTCGACCCTGTTTCACACTCATGTTCCTCACCTACTCGGCAGCTTGCGCGCTGCGTTTCTTCTTCGTTCCAGACGGAACCGCAACGCGACGTGCGCTGCGGCGTTCGGGTTCGTGCAACGGCAGACGCGGTAACGGGTCGAACGCTCCAGGCGTCGCGGCGAGCGCCAGCCGTTTGCGCAAGATCCGCACGAGGCGACCGCGCGCTCGAAACACGTGCACTTTGGCCAACTCGGGCGACGCTTCGCAGACGCGCGACGCCGGCTTCTGGTCGTCCGGGCACGCGTACCAGCGGTTCAAGATGCGCCGATCGGAGCGCGGCAATTCGCCGAGCGCGCGCTCGAGGTGGCGCAGCAACGTGGCGCGCTCGAACACTTCGCCGTTCGCCTCGAGGACGTCGTCTTCGGGCCCGTCTCCCGGCGCCGCTTCGCGTCCTTCGACGAGATCGAGCAATTCCTCACATCCGTCGGCGGACGGCAGACGCGAATCACGTCGCAGACTGTCGCGCATCACGTTCACCGCGATGCGCATCACCCAGGGGCGCAGGCGCTCGTCGTCCGTCAGACGATGGCGATAACGCGCCGCGCGGAGCAACGTCTCCTGCACGATGTCGTCGATTTCCGCGCGACACAGGTCGAAGCGTGTGAGTGAGCGCAGAAGATCTGCACGCAGATCGTCGAGGCCGGTCCAAGTACACGTGTTCGATGCGCGAGCGTAGGCGGGTTCCAAGCTTCCTCCAGGGACGCCGTCGTCGTCGCGCGGACAAGTCGCGCGGGTCGGACGTCGGGCATGGAGGAGACTTCGAGAACTCGTCAGGGTGACAGTCGGACGAGTTGTCCGATCGGCTGCCGCGCCGAACGGCGACGACGCCTACAGGGAACGAATCGCGCCGTTGTGCTCGGGGCACGTCGCGTCCCCCGACTCGCTCGACGGCGTTTCGCCTGGCGCCGCGCTCGCGCGCTACTGAACGCGCATCGCGAGGCCCAGTCGGTCGGCGAGCGCTCGCCCTTTCAGCATCGCGACGATGGAGAGCGCGAATTCCATGGCGGTCCCCGCACCTTGGCTCGTGACGATCGATCCCGACGTGACGACGCGCGGTTCCGTGCGGACGACGGCGCCGTCCAACTGCGCCTGCACCGAAGGATGCGCCGTCACTTCGATTCCATGCAGGACGCCCGCGCGGTGCAAGACGAGTGGCGCAGCGCAGATCGCGGCGACGAGCCTGTTTTCTCGCACCAATCGACGCACGAGCTCGATCAGGCGCTCGTCCGCCGCCAAGTTGCGCGTCCCCGGTTGCCCGCCCGCGAGGACGATCATCGTGAACGTGCCCGTGTCCACGTCGGCGAGAGACACGTCGGGCTCGATGACGATGCCATGCGAGCCGCGCACGCGCCCGGGCGCGAGGCTCGCGACGGTCACGTCGAGTTCGGCGCGCCGCAAGACGTCCACGATCGTCGTGAGTTCGATCTCCTCGAAGCCTTCGGCGAGTGGCACTAGGATTTTTTCGGCATCCGTCACCGACCCATGTTGGCCGCGGAGCGCGCGCACGGCAACGTCGTTATGCTCCTCGTCATGCTGTTCGCACCCCTCATCGTCTCCCTTTTCGCCCACGCCACCCCCACCGCCGACGTCCGCGACGTGAGCGCTCTCTTGAAGCCGATTCGCGCGGAATTCGACGTGCCCGGCATGGTCTGCGTCGTCGTCGAGGCCGGTCAGATCACTGCGCGAGGCGCCGAGGGCTTGCGCAAGCGCGGCGGCACCGAAGCGCTGACGATCGACGACAAGATCCACATCGGTTCGAACACGAAGTCGATGACGGCGACGTTGTGTGCACTGCTCGTCGAGGAGAAGAAGCTCGCGTGGGATGCGAAGGTCGTCGACGCGTTCCCCGAACTCGCGACGAAGATCGATCCCGGTTGGCGCGATGTGCGCTTGCAACAGCTGTTGACGAATCACGGCGGCGCGCCCGCGGAATTGAGCGCGGGCGGGCTGTGGACGAAACTGTGGTCGCACACGGGAACGCCGCGTGAGCAACGCATGGCGCTCGTCACCGGTGTGTTGTCGCGCCCGCCCGAGGCGCCGCCGGGTACGAAGTTCATCTATTCGAATGCGGGCTTTTCGATCGCCGGCGCGATGGCGGAGCGCGCGCTCGACGCGCCGTACGAAGACTTGATGCGCAAATATCTGTTCGCTCCCCTGTCGATGAAGTCGGCGGGCTTCGGAGCACCTGGATCGAGGGCACAGGTCGATCAACCGCGCGGACACACGTCGAACGGCAAGCCCGTCGAAGTCGGACCGGCTGCAGACAATCCGATCGCGATCCAACCCGCGGGACGCGTGCACTGTTCGCTTCCCGATTGGGCGAAGTACGTGACCGCGCATCTACTCGGCGAGAAAGATGCCGACGACGGAACGAAACACATCTTGTCCGCGACGAGCTTCGTGAAGCTGCACACGCCGCTCGTCGACGACGCCTCGAAATACGCGATGGGTTGGATCGCGAGCGGCAAAGCTCCGGAGCGGCGCCTGTGGCACAACGGCAGCAACACCATGTGGTACGCGGAAGCGACTCTCGCACTCGACGAAGGCTGGGCGGTGCTCGTCGCCGTCAATCAGGGCGGCGATCCCGCTCAGCACGCCGCAGAGAAATTGACGGCGCTCCTGATCGACCAACTCAGCAAGACAAAGGCTCCGAAATGAACGAACGCGTGCTCGTCTCGGCCTGTCTCTTGGGCCGCGAGTGTCGTCACGACGGGCGAGCGAAAACCGATCACGTGTTGCAACGCGAATTGGTCGCGAACAACTTCGTCGCGGTGCCGTTCTGTCCCGAAGAACACGGCGGTCTGGGCACACCGCGTCCGTCTGCGTGGATCGAGCGCGAGAGCGCTGACGCGGTGCTCGACGGTCGCGATCGCGTCGTCACGTCGGACGGCAGCGACGTCACGCGCGCTTTCGTTTCCGGTGCCGAAGGCGCTCACACGCTGTGTCGCTTGCACGATTTGAAGCGCGCGTATTTGAAGTCGCGCTCGCCGTCGTGCGGCGTCGACGACACGCACGTCGCCGGCACCGCGGTCGCAGGCCCTGGAGTGACGAGTGCGCTGCTCCGTCGTCACGGAATCGAACTGACGTCGATCGAGGGCCTGCGCGACTGACGCGACGGGCATCTGCGCGCCATCTCCTCGCGCGTGGCCAGCGCTCCAGTCCGACCTCGTGCATCACTTCGGATTCGTCGCCCAGACCGTGGCATCCGTCACGAAGCCGCGATCTTCGAGTTCGAGCAAACCGACGATGACGTGAGCGATGTCTTCGGACACGAGCTTCGACGGATTCAGAGCTGCGCGCCCGGCCCGGCCGGCATGCACGCCGAAGTCGTTCTGCACTTCGCTCGGGTTGACCTGCATGACGCGCACGTTGGACCCACGCAACTCGGCGCGCCAGCATTCCGTCAGCGCAGTCAGTGCGAATTTCGACGCGCAGTAGGCCGATCCGCCGGCGAAACCGCGCTGCGCAGCCGTCGAACCGATGTTGACGATGCTGCCGCCGGGTCCGGACTTCCGATTCACGAAATGACGCGCGCACTCGCGGCCGACCAGCAACGCGCCGAGCGTGTTGGTCTCGAACACGCGCCGCACGTCCGCAGCATTCGTCTCGAGCAACGGCGCGAACGTGCCGATGCCGGCGTTGTTCACGAGCACATTCAAGTCGCCGAGCTTCGCAATCGCTTCACCGACGAAACGCTTCACATCCGATTCGTTCGTCACGTCGCCTTGGATCGCAATGGCTCCGATCTCGCGCGCGGCGGCTTCGAGCCGCTTCGCATCGCGACCGGTGATGGCGACTTGCGCACCTTGATTCACGAGGAGCGCAGCGGTGGCCCGACCTATTCCTGTTCCACCACCTGTGACGAGGACGCGTGCTTCGTTGATTTTCATGGACGCGTATCTAGACGTCGATCGCGACGTCCACCAGGGTCGGTGTCAGAACTCGCACGAGTTCTCGCGGATCGATCGACACGAGAAATCCGCGCCGACCGCCGTTGATCCAAATGCGCGGGAGTTCGAGGATCGTGCGCTCGACGTAGACCCTCATCTGACGCTTCGTCCCGAACGGACTCGTGCCTCCGACTTGGTAGCCGGAGTGTTTGTCGGCAACTTCGGGTTTGCACGGCGTGACGCTGCGCGCACCGATCGATCTAGCGAGATTCTTCGTCGAAACCTGCTTGTCGCCGTGCATCAGAACGACCAGCGGTTCCTTGCGATCGTCCTCCATCACGAGCGTCTTGACGACCGCGTGTTCCTCGACGCCGAGTGCGCGCGACGAAGCGGCCGTGCCGCCTTTTTCCTCGTAGTCGTACGCGTGCGTCGTGAACTCGACGCCGTGTTCGCGCAGCGTCCGCATCGCGGCAGTGACAGGCACTCGATCGGAACTCATCGCCGGAGGAGGGTGTTGCGCGCCGCGCTACGGATACCAAATCACCGTCGCCGCGTTCGACAGATTGAACGTCGCACTCGTGCAGAAACTCTCGGCACTTCGATACCAAACTTGGTAGTGACGCACGTCGCCGCCGGCAGGAACGCCGCTCACCACCGACAAGAGCGGCTCGCCCGGCAGATATCCGAAGCTCACGACGTCCGTCGCCGATTGTCTGAGCGCTCGAATTTGGAAGGGGCCAGACAAACACAGCAGTCCGTCGCCGAACGCGACGCCCGAGGTCGGACTGACTGGCCCAGATCCCTCGAAAAAGGCGGCGAAACCGTGCTGTGGGATGTTCGTCGCCACCAACGTCAGCGTGTCGTTCGATACGAACGGTCCGCCGAGTGCGTACAAGCGCGCTCCCGGCAGGGCCACCGTCGCGCAGCCCGCATTCTCATCTCCGACGTTGCCGCACGGGCACGCCGTGCTCGTGCCGAAGCAGAACAAGTCGGCCGGCCTGCAGCTGGTGACGAAGACGTCGCTCACGCCGTTGACATCCGCGAACACGATCGCCGTCGCCGCCGTCGTGAACGCGATCGTCGTTCCGTCGCCGCAGATCGAAGGGTGTACGCAATCCGCATCGGCCTGCGTACCGGTGAGCGAGATGCTGATGCGTTCCGTCGTGTGTGAGATGCGATCGTGGCGGAAGGCGTCTCGTTTTCCGTTCGTGTCGTTCGGGACGAGGTCGGGCGCAGTGTCGGTGAAGATCGCGAAGCGTCCGTCCTCGGAGATCGCGCACGACCAACTCGAGCCCGAGCCTTCCTGCCCCGTCGACGAAACGCTCACGCGCTCGATGACACCGCTCGCGCGGTCGAGCACGAACGAATCGAACTGACCGTTGTTGTCGTTCGGAACGAGATTCGAAGCCAAACTGACGAGCGCGACGTAGCGCGCGTCCGTCGAAATGCCCGTCACGTCCGTCTGCCCGTTCGACTGCGCCCCGCCGACTCCGACCGACAGGATCGAGGTCGTCGCTAGCACGCGATCGCGCACGAACACGTCGAGCACGGCGTTCGTGTCGCCGAGCACCATGGTCGTCGCCGGGCTCTGGAAGAAAACGTACCGACCGTCCTCGCTCGCTACCGGACCGCCTTGGCTGCCGCCGGCCCATCCGTCACCTTGCACGCCCGCGGTCGAGATGCTGACGAGTTCGATCCCGCCCAACTCGCGATCGACGAGGAACACGTCGCGCGCGTCGTTCACGTCGCCGGGAACGAGCGTCGACGCCGAACTCAAGAACGCGATCCAGCGTCCGTTTTTCGAGATCGTCGCTTGGTACGAACCGTAGTTTCCCTCCGCGCCGTTCGCATCGACGCTGACGCGCGTCGTCGTACCGAGCACCCGATCGCGCAAGAAGACGTCGTTCGTGTTGTTCGTGTCGCCGGGCACGAGGTTGCGTGCCCAGCTCGAGTACACGACGTACCGTCCGTCGGCACTGATCGAAGGCAGACTCGATTGGATGTCGGCTTCTCCGCCGAAAGAGTCGACGCTGATGCGTTCGGTCAAGGCCAGCACGCGATCGTGGACGAACACGTCCTCGGCGTTGTTCGTGTCCAACCCGATCAGGTTCGCCGCCGAACTCGCGAACGCGACGAAGCGCCCGTCACGCGACAGCGAGCTGCCGCCGGAATGATTGTCCGAGTCGGAGCCGTTCGGATTCAGGCTGACGCGCTCCAAATTGCAGACCTGAGCCGATGCGGCCGCGGTGAGCGCGCAGAGGAATGCAGTCCTCGTGAACCATCTTTTCGTCGACATGTGGATCGTCCGAGGGCGCTCTCGAACCTGCACGACAGTCTCGTTCGATCCGCGATCCAGCGCAAGGTCGCCGTCGATCCCGCCGATCACCCAGTCGAAGCTTGCACCGGCCCGCGCGGGAAGCGATAGCTGCACCCTCCGTTTCGCGGCCATTCGTCGACTTTTCACGACACGCACACCTTCGAGCAACGCTTGTTCAAGAACATCGGCAGCACGTGGATCCTGAACTTGCTGCAGATCGCGGTCGTTTTGGTGCTCTCGCCGTTCGTGCTGCACCGCCTGGGCAACGAACAAAACGGCGTGTGGGTCACGATCGTTTCGTACACGGGGATCCTCAGTTTGTTGATCCTCGGCGTGCCGATGGCGTCCGTGCGTTTCGTCGCCGAACAAGTCGCGGCGAAGAACGTCGAGCGCATGAACGCGGCGATTTCGACCTGCCTCGCGATTTGCACAGGCCTGGGCGCTGCTGCGCTCGTCGTCGGCGCGGTGATGTGGTTCGTGTTCGACAGTCAGTACTTGCGCGGAGCGAATGCGCATCCGTTGCCGGAGGGGATCGCGAACGGAGCGAGCCTCGCTTTCGCCATCGTCTCGTTGCAAGTCGCGTTCGCGTTCGCGATGCGACTCCCCTACGGCATCTTCGACGCACACTCGGACTTCGTCACGCGCAACGTGATCATGGGTGGCGAGCTCTTTCTGCGCGTCGCCACGACGGTGGCGCTTCTCATGTGGAATGCGTCGTTGCCGGCGCTCGCGATCGTGCTCGTCGTGTCGATGCTCTTCGAGTTCACGACGGCGCTCGCGCTCCTGAAAAAGCGCCATCCCACCGTGCGTTTTTCGTTCGCTGCATACGACCGTTCGATGGCACGTGCGATCCTCGGATTCAGCATCTTTGCGCTGCTCTTGAACGTCGGTACCTTGCTGGCCTTCCGCGTGGACGCCATCGTCATCAGCTCCAGCCTAGCTCCGGTCCACGCGACGTTTTTCGACGTCGGGAACAAGTTCTTCGATCCGCTGACGGGCCTCGTGATCTCGGTCGGAGCAGTCGTCATGCCGCTGGCGACACGGTTGAAAACGGTCGGTGACTTGGGAGCGCTGCGCGACGTGTTCTTGAAGTGGTCGAAGATCTGCCTGTCGATCGTGCTCCTGATCGGCATCTACTTGTTCGTCGCGGGACCGGCGTTTCTCGCGGCGTGGGTCGGACCTGAATTCGAGGAACCGTCGGGGCGCGTGTTGCAGGTCTTGATGCTCTCGTTTTTGGCGTATTTGCCGGTGCGCGGCGTCGCATTGCCGATATTGATGGGCCTCGGCAAACCCAAGGCGCCGGCCTTCGCATTGCTCGCGATGGGAGTGCTCAACTTGATCGTGAGCCTCGCACTCGTCCACACGCTCGGCGTCTTCGGCGTCGCGCTCGGGACCGCGATCCCGAACGTGTTGTTCGCACTCTTCGTGCTGACCCTCGCATGTCGCGAACTGAGTGTGCCGGTCCGTGAGTACGTCGGTTACGTCGTCGTGCGTGCCAGCGTCGGCGCGACGATTCCAGCTGCGTTGCTGTGGCTCTTCCGAGCGCAAATTGGCCTGGAAACGTGGCCCAAACTCATCGCGGCGGGTATCCTCTTCGTCGCCCTTTTCGCAGTCGTTTGGCTCGCCTTCGTGTACCGCGGTGACGGGCACGTCGACACTGCGCCGCTCTTGCGCCGCTTCGGCATCGCCGGTGCGAGCGGGAAGAAGGGCGCGCTTTGACGCCGATCGAAATCGCACTCGTCGTCGTCGGATCGGGGGCCGTCGCCTTCGTCGTCACCGAGTTCGCGACGCGGGCGTGGATGAAACACTTCGGCAAGGCGCACGTCTGGGCTCCGTACGCGCGCGTGAAGATGTTGCTCGACCGCGAAACCTTGCCCACGCTCGAACCGGTCGTCGAACACCACACCAATCCCGACGGTGAACGAGGCGACGTCGCTCCGAGCGACGCGAGCCGTCTGTTCCGCGTGCTCGTCGTCGGTGGAAGCGCGGCCGAGTGTTGGTTCCTCGACCAGAAGTCTTCGTGGCCGAACGTGATGCAGACGGAGCTTTCGACGCCCGAAAACCTCGGGAAACTCGGTGCGAAAGCGGTGCACGTCGGCAACATCGGTCGCTCGCTCGTCACGACGCGACACGTCGACGCGATCCTCGAGCGCGTCCTACCGCGCTACGCAAAGCTCGACGCGATCGTGTTCATGATCGGCGTCAGCGATCTCATCCTGTGGCTCGAGAGCGGTGCACCGGAACACCTCGTCGAGAACCGCATCGCGAGCAGCGCGCTCTTCACCCAGCACCCCGACGGTCCTTTCGGTTGGGGGCCGAAGACACTCGCGCTGCGCCGCGTCGCGTCGTATTGGAACCGACGGCTGCGTCAGCCGACCTATGTGCGTGAACGCGTCGGAAAACGTCTGACCGATGCGCGGCGCATGCGCTCGAACGCGAAAGAGATCATCCGCGAGACTCCCGATTCGACCGAGATGCTCGAGCGCCTCGAGTTCTGGTTCGAGAAGTTGATCGCGCGCGCGCAGAAGAAAGCGTCGTACGTGCTCGTCGTCCATCAACCGTGGATCGAGCGCGACTTCACACCAGACGAAGAGAAATTGCTGTGGAGCTTCGGCACAGGTCGCCCCTACGCCGGAGAAGTCACGCGTTACTACAGCCACGATGTCGCGTGGAAATTGCACCGCCTCGTGCACGATCGCGTGGCGAAAGTGGCGACGCGCGCTGGCGTCGCACAACTCGACGTGATGAAGATCGTCCCGGCCGATTTCGAGCACTACTACGACGATCACCATCACACGCCGAAAGGCTGTCGCGTGATCGGTGAGGCCGTCGCGAGGACGCTCGCCGACGTCGTGTCCACTCCAGCCCAGCGCTGAATCTGCCGCACCTTTCGTCTGTCGCGGATTTCTTGGAGTTTCGATTGGCGGGCGCGTCTCGTCCTGCGCTCGTTGCAGGGAGCCCCCCCGTGAACATTCCCGCAATCTTCGCCGTCCTCGCCCTCGAGGAATCCACTCCCTCCCAAACCATCGTCACTGCGCCGCGTTCCGACGCGCCGGCGACGCAATCGCGCGCCGACGTCACGGTCGTCACGGCGGCACAATTGGCGAGGACCGGTGAGCGCTCGCTCCCACGCGCCATCGAACGCGCCGCGGGCATCGGCGTGTGGCTGCAAGAGACGAACGTCGGCGGCGGCGCGCCCATCTTGCGCGGTTTGATCGGGGAAAAAGTGCTGATCGTGATCGACGGCGTGCGCGTGAACGACGCAACGACGCGACTCGGACCGAATCAGTCGCTCAACACCATCGATCCGGCGATCGTCGAGCGCGTCGAAATCGTGCGCGGTCCGGCATCGGTTCTGTACGGATCGGATGCGATCGGCGGCGCGATCTTGATCTGGACGAAGAGTCGCGCGCCGGGCTCGAAGGACTTGCGCGGCAACATGAACGGAGTGCAGGTCGGCGTCGATGGCGGGTACGAATCCGCCACGAACGGGTTCAAGGGTTCGCTCGGTACTTCGCTTTCGACCTCGAGCGACGGCTTCCTCGTCGTCGGTTCCTACGGACAGTGGAACGAGCTGGACGGCGGCGACGGCGACCTCGGCAGCCTCGGCACGGACGAGATCGACAACACCGGCTACCACGCGAATGCCGTGTTCGGCTCGTGGATACATGCGTTCGACGAGCATCGATCCTTGCGCTTCGCCGCGCGCATCCATCGCGACTTCGACGTGCCGCGCACGGATCGGTTGAACGTCGGCTATGGCCAGACGGCGCCGTCGAGCGCGGAGTTCCGTTTCGCGCTGCAAGAAAACGCCGGAGCGACGCTCACCTACGCGGACACCGAGAGCAACTTCCTCGGCGATCGCATGCAGACCCGCTTGTTCTTGCGTGAGTACAACGAGACGCGCGTGCAACGCAACACCGGCTCGACGCAGCGGCGCATCGAACAGGACGACGTGCGCGGTTACGGGCTCGGCGTGGACTTCGAAAAAGCGCTCGGAAAGAGCCAAATTCTCACGTACGGCGTCGATCTCGACATCGACGACGTCGACAGCTCGCGCACGAATCTGAACATCGGGACGGGAGTGTCTGTACCCGGCCAACCGACGTTTGCACCGAATGCGCACTACCAAGCTTTGGGCCTCTTCGTGCGCGATGAGATCCTCGCGTTCGAACCGTTCGACGTGACGGTCGGCGCGCGCTACTCGCGCTTCGATTTCAGCTTCAACGAATTCACGAGCGGCCCCGCCGGCGGCAACGAGGTCGACGGCGACTTCGACGCAGTGACGGGGAGTCTCGAAGTCGCGCGACCGATCGGTGAAGGATTGCGACTCATCGGACGCGTCGCGCAAGGATTCCGCGCGCCGCACCTCGACGACCTGGCGCGCAACGCGACGACCTTCGGCGGCACCGAGATCGCCAATGCCGATCTCGATCCCGAGGAGAGCTTGACCGGAGAAATCGCGTTCGACTACACGCGCGACGTGTGGGCCGGCTCGATGGCCGTCTGGTACACGGAGATCGACGACGCGATCGGCCGACGCTTGACCGACATAGGCGTGCCGGCGACGCTCGGCGACGAGACGTACTTGCGCGACAACACGGGCGAGGTCGAGTTGTACGGGATCGAGCTCACCGTGCAGCGCAAGCTCGGCGACGTAACGGCCGACTACTCTGCGCGCGTCGGTGTCGCGGTGCAGCAAGGTCGTCAGTTCGACGACGAAGTCAATCCGGTCACGGGCGAAGCGACCTACGACGACGTGCCGGCGCGACGCATGCCGCCAGTGCACGGATTCGTTTCACTGCTGTGGGAACCGCTCGAAACGCAAAGTTTCGTGCACTGGGGCGAGTTGCGCTTCACCGCCGCCGATGGTCAGTCGCGCTTGAATCCGGACGACGAGTCCGACCCACGCATCGATCCGACGGGCACGCCCGGATGGGCCACGGTCAGCCTCGACATCGGCGGTCCGTTGGGCGGAAAAGAGGCCATTTCCTCGTGGAATTTGGGCGTGCACAACATCCTCGACCGCGACTATCGCGTGCACGGGTCGGGCGTCGATTCGCCTGGAGTCAACGTGGTCGTGGGCTTGATCTGGAACTTCTAGTCGCACCCATGATCAGGTGTCCGACGATGCCGACCGCGACGCACAGCGCGACCTGAACGACGTGCAGTCCGAGTCCGGTCGCTGCACCCAGATCGCGCGGAACGCCCAGCAATTCGAAACCGATCACCCAACCGGCTTCGAGCGTTCCGAAGTTCGCGAACGCGCTGATCGGCACGAGGCTCGTCACGATGGCGAGCGCGCTGCCGAAGGCGAGTTCGGCGTACGAGAGTTCGCTCGGCAATCCGAAGGCGCGACCGAGCACGGCGCAGAAGAGGAAGATCGAGATCCAGATCGGGATCGACACGAGAGCCGCGCGCACCAGTCGTCCTTCGCCGCCGGCGAAGCGCAGAGCACCCGCGACTTGCTCTGCTTTCGCGGTGACCGTGCGCCCGATCGAAACGCGCTCGAGGCCGAACCAACGCACGATGGTCATGGCGAAGATCACGAGCAAGTCGCCGCGCGCGCTCAAGAAAAAGCACGCGACCGAAATCGCGGCGAGCACGCTTCCGACGCCCAAGAACCACGGGATTCCCGGGTACGCACCCGCGAGGTGCAGCGCCCAACACGTGACCGAGAAGAGCCCGGCGAGCGTCGCCAGATCGAGCAAGCGCGACACGACGAGTGCAGCCAGCCCCGACGCGGCAGACACGCCGCAGACGCGCTTCGCGTAGAGCACGAACGAGGCCTCGCCGATCTTCGCGGGCAGCACGGTGGCGGCCATCGAGTAGGCGGAGGTGACTCCGAGCAACGGCAGGAATCCGGGGCGCTCCGCAGGCGGAATCAGGCTGGCGAAACGCACGGTGCGCAGCAGATTCATGAGCAAGTAGAGCGCGAGCGCCGGCCATAGCGCGCTCAGCGTCACGCGGCTCCACGCGCTCTGTAGATCCGCGACTTCGAGCCCGCCATACCACCACAGCGGGACGAGCAACAGCGCCGCGAAGACGAGCGAGAGGACGATCCGCAGCAGGGTGAACGAGGCGTTCGTCAAACGTGCACGCTCGCGGATACGGAGGCTTCAGCAGCCGCGATCGTGCGCGTCACGCCACAGCGGATCTCGTGCGACGAGATCCCGGTCCTCGTGCGCGGAGTGCGTTCGATGCTGCCGTGAATCCGTTCCGAATCACACGCGTGATTCGGACAGACGGAGCTCACTCGAAACGGTTTCAGAGTCCTCACTCGCGACCGTTGCGTCACTCGAACTTCACGTTCGTACCGCCCGAGTCCTTCGCGAGCCACTCGAGGATCTGGAACTGCCCGCCGATGGCGATCGTGTTGATCACGATCTTGCGGTTCGCATTCCAAGCCGCGACGTGATCGCGGATCAGACCCGGATCGATGACGTCGCCGACCGAGGGTTCGCCGTCCGACATGATGAAGATCGTGTCGACGTCCGGATCGGCGAAGGCCGACTGCACGGCGCCGTACAGATTCGTGCCGCCGCCGGCCATCAGCTTCAACGCGAACGCAGAAGCTTCCGTGCGATTCTTTTCGGTCGCGGCGGACAGCGCTCCGTCGACCCACTTTTCCACGTCGCTCGAGAACGTGTAGATGTTGAAGAGCGCGCCCGGATCGAGACCTTCGACGCATTTGGCGAGCTCGTTCTTGGCGACTTCCATGCGGCTTTTGGCCGGTTTTCCGCGATAGTCGTTGAGCAGGCCTTCTTCCATCGAACCCGACACGTCGATGATGAAGATCACGCGGTGGCTGATGATGCGGATGCCGAAGAACTTCGATTCGACGCGCGTCGTCTGACGCAGACGCCACTCTTCTTCGCCCGTCTTGACCTTCTCGAGGTCGGCGTCGGACAGCAACTGGAACTTCTCGTTGTTGTCCCTCCACCAGTTCGTCCAACCCTCGGTGTTGTCCGAGTACGGCTGGCCCGTCATGCGCCACAGCGCGTTGGCGAACTCGTTCTTCATCCGCCCCTCTTCCCTCTGCATGCGCAGGATGATGGGCGAGATCGCTTCCTTCATGTGCAGTCGCTCGAGAGCTTCGAGCGCCGCGAGGCGCGTCGACCAATTCTTGTCGTCGAGTGCGGCGGTCAGCTTGTCGAGGTGCGACTTGTCGGCGACGTTGCCGAGTCCGTCGATCGCGAGGCTGCGCAGTTCAGGATCCTCGTGCTTCGTCATCGCGACGAGCTCGTCGATCCAAGTCGCATCGCCTTGACGAATCATCGCGGTCGCCATCAGGCCGGCGCGCATGACTTCGCGATCCTTGTTGCCCTTCTCCCACATCTTGCGCAGCGCGGGTAGAGCGTCTTTGTACTTGCGTTCGCCGAGCACCTTGGCGACGGCGATCTGAACTTCCTTCTCCTTGTCGCCGAGCATCTTCAAGAGTGCTTTGTCGACACGCTCGTCCTGCAGCGAGCGCACGACGTACACCTGGAACAATTTCTCGCCGACGCCTTTGCCTCTGCCGAGATCGCCGATCAATTGCTTGTTGATCTCTTCGTCGTTGAACGCGATCAGGATTTCAGCGAGTCCGCGGCGCAATTCGACCGGTGAATCCACGCTCGAAGCGCGTTTCATGAATTCAGGCGCGGCTTTCGTGCCTTCGATCTTGGCCAGGATCCGAGCGGCGATGACGCGGTTTTCGGCCATGTCCGCGTCGTTCTTCAGGATGTCCTCGGCGAACTCCGTGGTCTTCTTGTCACCGCGTGACGCGAGTTCTTCGAGAGCCGCGCGGCGGATCTTCGGGTACTTGTCCTTCTTCGACTTCATCAACTCGTCGACGGTGAGCGAACTCGCGATCGCCTCGTAGCACGTCAGACGAATCGGGTTGATGTTGACGAGCTTCTTCTTCTTGGGCGCCGCTTCCTCTTCCTTCTCGCCCTTGCCCTTCTGCTTCTCCTTCTCCTTCGCTTCCTTCTCAGCCTTCTTCTTGGCTTCTTTCTCGGCCTTCTCGCGTTCCTTGTCGCCCTTCTCGTCTTCCTTCGGGATGCACAGTTCGCGATACCACGGGAAGTCGTCCTTCGTCGCGAGGCGCACGTGGAGCTTCATCGCTTTCTCGCGGACGCCGTCGTCGGCTTCGCTCGTCACGATCTGCCGCAAGAAGTCCTTGCCGTGTCCGCGGAACATCCCCATCGCGTCGAGTGCAGCATCGCGCAACTCCACCTCGGTCGATCCCGTCGAGAGGTCCATCAATTTCTGTAACGCGACTTGCTCGGCATCGCCGACACCATCGAACGCCGGCAACACGCGCACGACTTCACGCTTCATGAAGATCGTCTGCATGGCGTCGTACGCTTCGAGCAGTCCGTTCACTGCTTCGCGCGACTTCAATGCGGCGATCTCTCTCAGCACGTCGGGCTTCGTCCGATCCGTCTCGGACTTGATCTTCTTGATCGTCTCGGCGAGCGACTCGGCCGTGACTGGCACGGAGGCAACGGCCGGCGGATCTTCGAAGAGCGGACCGGCGAGCGCGCGTACGCCGAAGGTCGCGAGACCTCCGAGAACGAGCAGCATCAGCACGCTGGTGGACCGGATCAGGGAACTGTTTGGGGACATCTTCATCGAAATCATCGCGGCGTCTCCGTCACGGGAAGGCACATCCTCCATTTCGCGGCTCGTTTTGCCGATAGCAAGCCTCCCCTGCCTGATTCGCGCCGCGGACGCCGCGTCCTAGTCGCCCCCACCCCTACCGGTACGCAACCCACGTGTTCGAACTCAGTTCGCCGACGCTCCCTTCCGACAAGGCCCGCCTGCTTTTGCGGCGCCTGCGCGACCTCAACCTGAATGCGGGCCCCATCGCTGTCACGCGCCGCCTGGGCATCGTGTTCGCGGGCTGCTCCTCCCTCGATGGGCCGGCCGAAAGTGGTGTCCGCTACCGCCTGCGCCGTTCGGACGGGACCGAGCGCATGCTCGAGATCGGCTGGCGCGACGCGCTCCTCCAATTGACCTTGGAGAGCACGCTCCCGAGCGATCGGCGCCAACTCGCTGTCGCCGTCACCTGCGATCGCAAAGGTCGCGCGTGCGCGCGAAAAATTGGCGCACGAGTGGCCCCCGAGAGCACCAATCAACGCGAACTCGAGCACTTCCTACGTCGCGTGGTCCGTTCGATCTGTCGCTGAATCGTCGCTAAAGCGCCCGCACGCTGCCCCCGCGAGCGCCACATTCCCCATCCGGCCACTCCCGAGCCGCCTCAGCCACACTTGGCCGCAGCTCGCCACACTTGGCCGCAGCTCGCCACACTTGGTCGCATCTCAGCCGCACTTGGTCGCACCTCGCCACACTTGGCCGCACCTCGCCACACTTGGCCGCAGCTCGCCACACTTGGCCGCAGCTCGCCCCACTTGGTCGCAGCTCGCCACACTTGGTCGCAGCTCGCCACACTTTGCCGCAGCTCGCCACACTTTGCCGCAGCTCAGCCACACTTTGCCGCAGCTCGCCACACTCCGCCACCACACCCCTTTTCTTCTTTTGACAGAACCCCGCGCGCGTGAATGGCGGTATTCCGCCACTCACGCGCGCGGGGTCAGCGATGCGAAGCACGCTTGTGCAGTCCGTTGCTCCCCCTCGCCCTCGCGTTCCTCTTCCACCTCGCGGCTCCCCACCGCGCGCGTATCCCCGCCCCCCCCCCTCACGCCCCTCACTTCTTCTTCGCAGCCGGCGCTTTCTTCACAGGCGCCGCTTCCGCAGCCTTCTGCGTCGTCTTGACCTCAACCGCCTTGACCACCTTCGGCGCCGCCTTCTTGGGTGTCATCAACCCGACCGGCTCATTCAACGCATTCAACGCCGCCAACACTTCAGCGACATGCCCCTCGACCTTCACCGGCGACCACTTGGCAACCACCTTGCCCTTGTCATCGATCAGAAACGTCGAGCGAATCGTGCCCTCGACCTGCTTGCCGTACATCAACTTCTGTCCGTACGCGCCGTACGCCTTCGCCGTCGCATTCCCGTCATCCGACAGCAGATCAAACGGCAACTCGTACTTGGCGCGGAACTTCGAGTGACTGGGCATCGAATCCTTCGACACACCGAGCACAATCGCGCTGCGGCTCTTCAAGCGCACCAGATTGTCGCGAAAATCGCAGGCCTCGGTCGTGCAACCAGGCGTGTCGTCCTTCGGATAGAAGTACAGCACAACCTTCTTGCCGCGCAGGTCCTTCAAGGACACCGTCTTGCCAGAGGTCGAGGGCAGTGAAAAATCAGGTGCGAGATCATTGACGTCAAGCATGGTCGAGGCTCCGAAGATGGGGGCGAAAGACGATACCCGACACGGCCTCCGCCGCGGTCCGCAATCGCGGAATTCAGCGTTTTCGCTGGGAAAAACGGCTCAAACGCGGCTGCGCTTGTCGATCAGGTCGGCGAGTAAACCGACCGAGAGCACTTGGAAGAACGCGATGAATAGCAACGTCGTCTTGTCCGACAGGTTGGCGGGCGTCGTGTGCACGATGTCGAACCACAAGGACACGAGGAGTGCTGCGAGCACCAGTCCAGCCACGGGATAGAGCACCTTCAACGGATTGAAGTACAGCACCGTCCTCACGATCAAACTCGTGAAGCCGAGCGTGTCACGGATCGGTCGGATCTTCGAGCGTCCCGCGCGCTTCTTGTAGTCGATGGTGACGTAGTCGACGCGGTGATCGTTGGTCAGCGACGCGAGTGTGATCGTCGTCGTGAACGAAAAACCCTGCGGCAGGATCGGTCGATAGCGCATCACGAGATCGCGCCGCATCGCGCGCAGACCTGAATTCAGATCGGGAATCTCGGTGCCGGCCAAGTAGCTCGCGAGCCCGCGCAAGAACGCCTTCGCCGGCCTTCGCGCGAGCGGAATGTTCACGTCTGCGCCGATGCGCGCTCCGACGGCCATCTCGGCGCCGTCGTCGATGCACGCCAAGAGTTCGCCGATCTTGTGCTCGGGGTACGTGCCGTCCGCGTCCGTGATGACGACGACCTCGTGCTTCGCTCGAGCGAAACCTGTCTTGAGCGCAGCGCCGTAACCCTTGTTGCGCGGATGACGCAGCACCGTCAAGCGCTCGTTCTTCTGCGCCAGCCCCTCGAGCACGCGCGCCGTCCCGTCGGTCGAACCGTCGTCGACGACGATGATCTCGACCGGAACGCCCAGCGTGAGCGCAGACAAACGCTCGACGACGCCGGCGATCGCGCTCTCCTCGTTGAAGGCCGGAACGACGAACGTGACGCCGCGCGCAGTGAAACGAGGCTCGGTGGGACGAGATGTGGCGATGTCAGGGCTCCGACTGCACTAGATGCCATGCGCCGGGCGTCGCTTCAACGCTTCACGCGCCGTTCGCCCAGCCGCGCGCGACGATTTTCTTGGTCATGCCGGTCAAGGGCAGACGAACGAATTCGGCCTGTTTCACGCGGCGAAACGGCGCTTCGACGCTGCCGTGGGCGACGCGTGCCGAGACGACGCGAGTGCGGATTCTGTGATGCGTGATCGTGTGCGAAACGCTCCCGAGCGTGTCGATCTCGGCGAGCCTGAGCGGCGCGGTCGAGCGCACTGCAATCAGCTCCGACCCGCTCGTCTCGATCGTCGGCAACTCGAACAGACCGGCCATGCGCTCCGTGCTCGCGCGCTCGCGCACGACGAGCGTGCCGTTTTCGTGAACGACGAAGGTCGACAGCTCGACAGCGATCGTGGCGCGGCGCACTTTCGGGCGCGGCAACTCGGCGACTCGACCTGTGGCCAGCGCTCGACACCCCGTGCGCATGGGACACGCGTCGCACTGCGGATCTCGCGGCGTGCACACGGTTGCGCCCAGTTCCATCAGCGCCTGATTCCATTCGCCAGGTCGCTCGACGTCGGCGACGAGTCGATCCGCGATCGCCCACGTCTCGTCGCGAAACGCCTTGGATTCCTGTGCCGAATCGATCGCGAACCAGCGAGCGAACACACGCGCCACGTTGCCGTCGACGAGAGACGCGTGCTCGTCGAACGCGATGCTCGCGACTGCGCCGGCGGTGTACGGGCCGACGCCGGGCAGTTCGAGCAGCGCCGCGTGTGTACTCGGAAATCGTCCGCCCGGTGACTCGACGATGGCGCGCGCCGCCGTGTGCAGCGTCCGCGCGCGACGGTAGTAGCCGAGACCGCTCCACGCTGCGAGGACGTCCTCGAGCGGAGCTCTCGCCAAGGCTTCGACCGTCGGAAAAAGGCCCAAAAAGCGCCTAAAATACGGGATAACAGTCTCGACCTGCGTCTGCTGCAACATCGCCTCGCTGACCCAGATCGCGAACGGATCGCGCGTCTCCCGCCACGGCAGAGCGCGCTTTTCGCGCTCGAACCAGACGAGGAGCAACGCTCGAGCGCGCGTTTCGACTCGCGTTGTCTTCGCCATCGGGGCGACGAGCATACGCTGGATGCTCTTCAACGGGCTGCGGCCACCCGCTACCGTCCTGCCATGCGTCGCACGATCGGTCGAATCTTGCTGGGTTTCGCGGGTGGTTTCCTGTTGTCACGGTTGCGCGCCATGCCGGGCGGCGAAGCCACCGAATGGGCGGGCGTCGAATCGTCCGAGGCGATGGCTTGGCGTGCCGCGGCACTGCTGGTCCTCGCGCTCGCCTCGTTGGGAGTCGCCGCGGGCGGGACGTGGGTGTTGCTCGCGTCGATCGCTCTGGGTTTCGCGACGCACGGATTCGCGTTCGGCCCGACTTACGGCGTGCCGTGGATCTTGCTCGCACTGCTCGCCATCGTCGTGATCGTCGGTCGGCCGCTGATCGCGTCGCGACGCGACGAACTGCCCGAGGAAGGCGCGCATCCGACGAACTTGGGTGAGCGCGCAGGCCTGTGGATCGCTGGCGCAGGCGTTGCGATCGGTATCGAAGCGATCGCCCGTCACCTACGACTCTTCGGGGCAGGTCTCGCGCAAGACGACAGCGTTTTCGGCGCTGTTTTCCTGGCCTTTTTGGCTTTCGGAGCGGCTGCGTTCGGATGGATGGTGAGCGCGCGCTCGATGCGCCGTCTGTCGTTTCCTGTCGCCCTCGCCGCCGCGAGTGCCGCGTGTTTCGCGTCACTATCGTTCGTCGACGTCGTCGCCGACGGCAAAGGTCTGCGGCCACTGATCGAGCGTTGGAACATGCGGCCCGTCGAGTTCGGCACGCTGCCATGGGACGTGCTGTTGGCCGCCGCGGCGTTCATCGCACCCGCATTGTTCGTCGGTGCCGGACTCGCCGGCGCGCGCGGTCGCGGCAGTTGGTCGAGCGCTCTCGTCGGCGCAGCTGTAGGACTGTTCGTGATGCCGCGCTTGCTCGATGCGAGCCCGGAATCCAGCGGCGAAACGGCTGAATTGTTCAGCGCGCAACTCGTGCCGATCGCTTCACTCGTCACGCTCGTCGGCGCGGCACTCGCGGCTTTGTCGGAATCGAAACGGCGACCGCGCGCTCGCTACGTCGCGCTTTTCTTGATCGCACTCTGCGGCATTCCAGCGCTCACGCGCACGCCGAAGCCGGTCATCGTGCTCTCGCCGTGGGCCGGTCGCATGATCATGCCGTTCGTCGCGTTCGAGCGCGGAACCGGTCTCGCGACCGTCGAACCGTCGCAACAGGGCATCAAGGTCGCGACGTTGGATAGACACGAGCTGACGCCGGACGTCGACGGCATCGCGAGCGACCACCAACGTATCGCCGACTCGTTCGCGCTGCTCTCGGCCGAGAAAACGAACGTGCGCGTCCTCTTCGTCGGACAGTTGACGCCGCTGCGAGCGACTGCGTTGACCGCGCACGGAGCGACGAAGATCGATCGCACCGCCGCTTGGTGGAAGTCGATGAAACGCCTGGAAAAAGCGCTGTTCGAGGACCAGGACGGCAACCCGGCGATGCCCGTGCCCGAAGGTGACATCCTGTCGCCGCGCGGCGCGCGCGAACGCGTCGAAAACGGCGACTACGACATCGTTATCGCGCTGCCGCTCGCCGGAGACGCGCCCGCAATCGGTGCGCAGTCGGCACCTTCGACGACGACGGTGGTGCGCTGGCTCGCGCTCGAAAATCCGCTCGCAGGCGTCGTGAATCCGAGCGCCTCGAAGCTCGCCGGAAGCGACGTCGCGCACGCGGTCGTGATCAGCGCCGACGGTCTCGTGCGCCCTTCTTTCGGAATCGCGACGAACGCGACGCAGGCTCCAGTCGGTTCGGAACGGCGCGTGCGCGTCGTCCCCTTCGAGCGCGATCGCGGCTTCGACGCACCGTGGACGCGACTCGGCCTCCTGCCGAGTCTGCGCGAGGATGCAGCTCGTGTGTCGACGTTCCGCGCATTGGCCGAGGGCAATTCGAGCGCGCTCGGTGCGGGTCTGGCGCGATTTCACGCGCTGCAGGCCGCGAGTCCGCCGTTCGAACGCGGACTGACGCGCTTCGAACTCGACAGCGAAACGCTGAGCCATTTCGCTCGCGCCGCCGACGAGACGCCGCTCGATCCGTTCCTGCGCACGACTTGGAGTTGGCTCGCTCGCGCCCTCGTCGAAAAGCGCGACGTGACGAACATCGACCGTTTCTTGCCAGCCCTCGTCGCCGCTCATGCGCCTTGGTCGGAGCTCGAGATCGCGCTCGCGCACAGCGACCTCGAAGCGTTCGAACCGCAGTCGGCCGCGAAGCGCCTCGAGGCGATCACGGCCCGCGAGGACACGAATTGGCCGGCGTGGTTCGCCTTGGGGGAAGCGCGCGAGCTCACCGGCGACTTGGCGGGTGCCGCGCAGGCCTTCAAAAAGGCGAGCGAGCTCGTGCCGACCCACTTTTCCGTCCGCCGGCGGCTGGCCATGGCGCTCGTCCGCGCGGCGGATCCCAGCGGGCATGCGCTCGTCGTCGAACTGCTCGTCCAGCATCCAAAGGACGACGAATTGCCGGCCTACTTGGGTCCGGAAGCGCCTCCGCCGGCTCCCAAGGCCTACACGCCGACCGATTTGCATTGAGCGGGGGTCTTCAGCGCGGTTATCCGCAGTTCGGCGCCTGCCCCCTTCTGCGGCGCAGCGACTCGCGAGAACGCCGAGTCGTTGCGAGACACAATCGGGCATACACGTGCCAGCCACCGTGCTGCGGGTCGACGGATCGACTTGGCGAATGGCATTGGGGGCCCTTGGAGCGCCTGCGTGCGGTTAGATTTGAAAGGGCTTACCTCTTCGGAACCCGGCGTGGTTCCGATGCGTCCAAGCGTCTCGCTCGAGTCGGCGTAGCCAGAAACGCTCGCCCCGCGCTCTCCGCGGAAGCGTGCATCGAAAGGAACCTCTCTCACATGAAACTCTCCTCCCTGGGCCGATCTGCGATCGCGCTGGCCGTTACGGCCGTAGCGTCCATCGCGACGGCGCAGATCCTGCGCGTCAACCTGACTGAGATCGTCGCCAAGACGAACGACGCGGTCCTCGGGACCATCGTCAAGTCGCGGGTCACGCGCATCGACCATCCGATCGATGGGCCCGAACTCTACTTCACCACTCTGTCGATCGAAGGCACGTCGCTCGAGACGGCGAAGCCCGTCACGGTCGACGTCAGCTTCATGGGCGGATTCGTCGACGCCGAACACGGGTCGTTCAACTCAGAAGCACCCTCGGCCGACGACGTCAAAATCGGCAACAAGGTCGTGTGCTTCTACGCCTACAACGAAAACATGGGCGGCGATTTTGCGGGCAACGAGATCTTCGGTTGGCACGGCGGGATCTACCGCACTTTCGAGCGCGCCGGAAACGTGTTCGTGCAAGGGCGCGGTGAGGCGTACGCGATTCCGTCGAACATCGCGCTCAACGACCTGAAGTCACAGATCGCAGTCGCCGTCGAGGCCAAGGGAGCGGGCAAGTGAACGTAGTCAAACTCATCCTGCCGACCGCGGCGCTCGGGCTCGCCGGAATCTTGCTCGTGCCCACGCAGAGCGATGCTTTCACGGTGATCGGCACGTCGCTCTCGACATCGCAGCGCCACTTCAAGATCTTCGACAACTTCACCGACGTGCAGGCGAACAACAACGTCACGCCGGACACGAATTTCCCCGGTTACACGGGCGTCGAAATGGCCATTTGGAAGGCGGCCGTCGAATGGGGCAGCCGCTTGCACGGCAACGGCAACGGCGATCCGTCGCAGCTTGGCAACCTCGGTTCGGGAGGTGCGAACTTCGACTTTTACTTCATGGGCAATGCGACGGGTGTCGGTGTCATCGGCGACAACATCTGCTCCGAGATCGGCGGCTCGAGCGGCGGCGTGCTCGCCTTCACGGAGTATTTCAATCCCGGCTTCAGCGGCTGGCGCATGCGGTTCTTCCAAGCTTGGACGTGGGCCGACGGTCCGACGACGGGGATTCCCGGCAGCGAGCTCGACATTCAGGGCGTCGCCTGTCACGAGCTCGGGCACGCGCTCGGTCTCGATCACTCAGCCGTAGCTGGCGCGACGATGTGGCCTTCGGTCTCGGGCACAGGCACGGCCGAGCGTTCGATCTCAGCGGATGACATCCTCGGTGTGCAGAACATCTACTCGGTGGCGTCGGCCTCGAAGCCGATCATCACCGGGTACACAGCTGCGCTCGGCACTGTGACCATCAACGGCTCGGGCTTCTTGAGCTCGGGCAACCAAGTGTGGTTCACGAAGGCGACTGCGGGGACGGGCACGAGTGTCGTGGTGGGTCCGCTCAACTCGAGCGGCACCTCGATCACCGCGTCCGTTCCTGTGAACGCGGGCCCAGGCGACATCCTGGTGAAGACGACGGCGTCGGGTGGTGCGTCGTTGTCGAACGCTTGGCCTTTCACGCCAGGTACAGCACCCGTGTGTCCGTCGCCGTTCAACTACTGCTTCGTCAATCCGAACTCGGCCAGTCCAACGGGTGCCGAGATGGGTTGGCAAGGTTCGCAGTTCATCAGCCAGAACAATTTCGCAGTCGAGGCGAGCGGGATGCCGTTCAGTACGGCGGGCATCTTCTTCTACGGCACTTCGCAGACGGCTGCTCCGTTCGGCAATGGTTGGCTGTGTGCGACGGGATCGATCGTGCGTTTGCCGATCGTGATCACGAGCATCTTCGGTACGGCCTTCTATCAGTTGGACCTGACGACTGCGCCGGTCGCCGGCACGATTACGGCGGGTAACACGTACAACTTCCAGTACTGGTTCCGCGATGTGCCGGGTGGTGCGCCGTTCTTCAATCTGACGGATGGGTTGGCGGTGCCGTTCTGTCCGTGAGACGGAGGCACGTCTGATTCGAATGCGGAGGGGAGGAGCCGACGAGGTTCCTCCCCTTTGCGCTTTCGTGAGGTTGTGTGCGTTCGAAGTCGCACGGTGATTGCGCGGTTGATGGGTAGCGCGAGGGCGAGGAGAGGCGGGGATGAGGGAGCGAGGCCGCAGGCGCGGAGACTGTAGCGCGAGGTTGCGATAGGTCACCGAATCTGCACTGCTGCCGGTCCGAGCCTCTCAGCACGATTTGCCGCCACGGCCGGCTTCACGCAAACTGTCGCGCCGATTCCGACAAGGAGCCGCACTTGGTCGCGGGAACAACACACTTGGTCGCCACGCCGAGCTTCACCGTGACTGACGTTTCCATCCCGAGCAACTCGGCACACTCTGCCGCCACGCCCAGCCTCACCGGAACTGACGTTTCCATTCCGACATCGAAGGGCACTTGGTCGCCGGGCCAGCACACTTGGCCGCCACTCCCAGCTTCACCGTGACTGACGTTTCCATCCCGAGCAACTCGGCACACTCCGCCGCCACGCCCAGCCTCACCGGAACTGACGTTTCCATTCAGACATCGAAGGGCACATGGCCGCCGGGCCAGCACACTTGGCCGCCACGCCAGCACACTTGGTCGCCGGGCCAGCACACTTGGTCGCCACGCCCCTTTTCTTCTCTTGACAGAATTCCTGGCAGGTGAATGGCGGTACTCCGCCACTCACCTGTCAGGAATCAGCGATGCGAAGCACGCTTGTGTAGTCC